>JQIA01001795.1_pt1 | contig 11510 bp, 9 predicted proteins | sample 811431 | NCBI WGS metagenome assembly JQIA01 (sample SAMN02998118, study PRJNA258478) | marine sediment metagenome | biome: marine; feature: seafloor; material: sediment; isolation source: oil-polluted sediment collected from 3 locations (0.5 km, 0.7 km and 0.9 km)... | place: USA: Gulf of Mexico ... | reverse complement strand
ACCCATGGTTTGGTATGTTCAATCCAGGCAATACCACTTTCGTTTGATGTGCCCTTACTTCTATACTGTGGTGCGAGTATTCGGCCACCAGATAATAGATTCTCTCCATCGTCATAGACGTTGTTCAAATTACTGTCTTCAAATAATCGGGCGCGGATAACACCTCTGTTGGATCTCTTTTTGGTATCAAGATTGAAGTAATTCCCAAACCGGCCATTGCGGCTTCCTAGGGACGTAAAGAGGCTAATTGTTGCCGTCTTATTTCCGAAATCATCATAGAGAAGCCTTGGGGTTATTTGTAAATATTTTGATTTCCAGCTTCCCGATAGACTATAATCTGTGGTGTTATTTAGTACGTTGTGAGTGATGCCAAAGTTTGTCGTGGTTGATGGTGATGGGCTATATGAGAATGAAATTCCAGCCGTTGTTAATTCTGATTCAGGGATAATCGTGTACGCAAGAATGAGTCGCGCTGATACGGGGTGAATTCTACGGCTTAAGAATAATCCGCCATCCAATTTTTCAACATGCTCATCTGCTCCATCATCAGATACTCTGTAGGTATTTACATTGCTCCAATTTGTCCCCGAAAAACTACTGGAAAATCCTAATCTGTGCTCTTCATTGTAACCGAAGGTATAGCGATTCCGATTGGATCTTAGCGTAAAGCTATTGACACCACGGCGTGAGCTTAAGCTAAAACCATAGTTTTGTTCTAGACGATTTTTTTCAACTGAAGGATCATCGTTTTCTGTTAGGTCGCTGAATGTAGTGGTCGCTAATGAGTAACGAGTATTAAAGGCATAACCACCTAGACGGTAAGATATACCCATTAACTGCTCATCTTTTGCGGTGGCGTTGATAGATAACCCGTTTCCGAACAGTGTGGTTTGTAAACCTACGTTGAAATAGTTATTTGAGGCATCTTTATCGTCATTGCTATTATCAGTATCATTTTCTGCATATACGTAACCAAAGTTACCGCTAAGGTAGCGTCCAAATGTATAGTGTGTTGTAAAAGAGGAGTGGAGTCGTGTGGATTTTTCGCTATTCTTTTCATCAATATCGATGGTTTTTTGGTCTGGTTGAGAAACAGCAATCCGGGTAAGTGGGTCGGTAAAATGATGACCATAGCAAACCGCATAAGGTGCACCAATAAGATTACTGATGATATATTTTTCCAGTATCGCTTGCCCAATTGCACTGGAAACATCTTTAAAAACAGCAGCAAAGCCATCATCTAGGTTTGAATGAACTAAAACAGGTATGCTTTGTGCCGCGATCAATCCTAAAGCTTTAACTGTGCTCGCGGTTGCTTCAATATCATCATCATGCCCTGGCAAGCGAAAGGTAAAATACTGCCCAAGGTTTCCAATCGTGGTTGCACCAGCTGCCAAAGCCGCGCAAGTATTTTCAAAAGCCGCTGGGAAGCCCAACATAAAATCACCAAAATGCATTGCAGCGGGGGCCGCATTGGTCAAGCGCAGAAAATCCTCTGGGGCGTTCAACAAAATGCCAGTGCCGCGCATGGTATCTTTGCGCTTGCTACGTAAGTACCCCATAGACCAGTCAAGGCACATACCGAACCGATCAATCCTTGCACCTTGCTTTGCACAGGTTTCATAGATATTTGTAGTCGCATCTATAGTATGCGTTAAATCTCGAAATCCTAAATGCGCGTGCTGCATAACGCGGCCTTCTTTCATCGCATTGCGCTTATACTCGATTTCGTTAGCAACCCCGTGATAATGCTGAAACTGACCGCGCCCTAGGGGCCAATTGGCAACCGCCTTACGGCCCTGAGCCAATATATCTTTACCCTTTGGCAGCTCTGTTTCTGGAAATATAGTATTACGGTTATCAGGGGTATAATGCATCATAAATCCTATCTGTTCGTGGCAAAAACAAATAGGCACCGGCAAATTTCAGTGCCATTGGCAAGGCAGGCATGTGCCATATTCCCATCAAAATGGATACTGTCACCCGGATGTAGGGTAACTGTTTTATACCCCTCAGAATGGAATTCTAGAATACCGGACAAAACATATAACATATCTTCTGTTTCATGCTGGTTCCACGGGCCGAAATCATCAAGGGATGTCTGAGTGAACTCGACAATAAAAGACTCGAAATTACTATTCTTCATCTGGCTGGCAAGCGGCAGTAGAGTTGTATTTTTATCAATCATAGGCATGCCATCGCCTGCTCTGCCTATGGACATGCGCCCTGATAATGGCGCTTTGTTTGATGGTTTTAGCAATTCGGTTATTTCAACATCAAAACCTGCCGCTATTTTTAGTAAAATTTCAAATGTAGGTGACAGCTGTCGGTTTTCAATTTTTGATAATGTTGAGCGCGCAAAGTTCGCCTTCTTTGCTAATTCCGCCTGACTTAGACCACGTTGCGCGCGCCACAAACGAATACGTGCTGATAATTCAACAAAAGCATCGTTTTCATCTTTGTTTTTTTGATTACGCATCGTCACTAAACCTTACTGTCATGATTTACTCATATTAAAAAACAAACTTTTCACAATGATCTGTTTGACAAGAAAATGTTCGTATACTAACAATTTGTCTGTAATTAGCTTAAATCAGGATTCTTTCATCATGGCAACAAATACATCAGAAACTCTTTTCGAGCGTGGTTCTAAGGTGTTGATCGAGGGCGTGTCTTCTGCCTCACGCGGTCCTGCCGCCTTTGGAACAACCCCGCGTTACATGTCACATGGTCAAGGAGCACGGCTTCATGATGTGGACGGACGTGAATATATTGATTGGATGATGGCCTTTGGGGCGTTACCAATGGGCCATGCCCATCCTGCAATTGTCGAAACCGTAACCCGTGAGATTGCCCGTGGCAGTCATTTTGCAACCGCGCTTGAAATTGAAGTTGAAGTTGCTGAGATTCTTGTAAATCTGCTGCCGCATGTTGATAAAGTACGTTTTGCAAATACGGGTACGGAAGCCGCAATGGCTGCTATCCGGCTGGCGCGTGGACACACTGGTCGTCGAAAGATTATAAAGTTCGAAGGCCATTATCATGGTTGGTGGGATGCAGTTTTGATAAACACAAACCCACAACCGATAACCGCGCTTGGGCATCCAAACTCACCTATTCGCATTCCCGACAGTTCAGGTATTCTAGAAGAAACATGGATGGACACCATCGTCGTTCCATGGAATGATTTTGATGCTTTAGAGCGCGCAATGGCTTTGCATGGGCGTGATGCAGCCTGCGTCGTTACCGAAGGTGTTATGTCGAACATGGGCGTTATTCCACCTAAAGAGGGTTATCTGATGCGAATGCAAGAACTGGCGCATAAACACGGCGCATTATTTTACCTGGATGAAACTGTCACTGGCTTTCGTTTAGCTGCAGGCGGCTGTGCAGAGCTTTATGGGTTAAAACCAGACATCGTAACATACGGAAAAGCACTTGGTGGCGGCGTACCTATGGCCATGATTGGCGGTTCGGAAGCGGTCATGTCGGGTCTGGAATGGGGCAAAGTTTTGCATTTTGGCACGCATAATGCAGGGCGGTTAGCACTACACATCTGCAAGACAATGCTGACAACTATGTTGGATGATAACCAAGCCGGCTTTACCAAGATTAAAGATCTGGGTCAAAAAATGACTGCGGAAATTCAAACTATTGCACGGCAAAACAATAAACATAAAGTCATCTGTCAGGGGGTAAACTCTATGTTCCAGATATTCTTTACAGATCAGGATAAAATTACCGACTATCGTGATTTTTGCCGCAGCGTTGACCGGATTAAATTTCGGGATTTTGCTCTGCGGCTGTTTGACAAAGGGATATACATGAACCCATCGGCCACGCTGCATTCACTGTCTTCCATCGTTCATACTGAAGAAGATATTGCTGTCACCGCCAAAGCCATTGCTGAAACCTTAGATGAATTGCCTTAACCCATGGCCATAGAAAATAAAAAAGTCGGTATTCTTGGAATTGGTCATTTAGCGGGTTTCATCATAGAGGGAGCTATAAAAGCAAACCCAAACATCAGCTTTGTACTTTCCCCGCGTTCTTTGGCGCGGGCAACAAATCTTGCAACCCGCTACAATGCAACTGTTGCACCCGACAACCAAAGTCTTGTCGATCAATGCGATATGATTTTAGTATGCTTGCCCGTAGCGCAAGGTGCGGAAATACTGTCCGGGTTGATCTTTCGACCCGAGCAATCCGTTTTATCGGCAATGGCAGGCGTCAGCCGTGACGTTATTGCAAAAACTGTTGCCCCTGCATCTTCTTTTTTAACAATGATGCCTGGTCACGCAAATGCTTTGGGGCATGGGCCATGCTTATTGTACCCGACCGATCCCCAATGGGATGAATTTCTATCACTTATTGGCCAAGTATTTCCAATTGAAACTGCAGATATATTTGAAGTCGCATCTGTTTTTGGTGGCTTTTCCGGAGCAAATTTTGCCTTTATTACCCAGATTTCCGAATGGTTTGAATCCAAAGGTTTACCCGCAGACCTAGCCCGCCATTTGGTTGCCGAAACTTTGCGCGGGAATGCCCATGTCGTAGCTTCAGTTGATACCCCATTACGCGAAATATCAAAAGGCGTGGCGACATCAGGTGGTATCACCGAAAAATGCGTAGACACATTAAACTCACAAGGCGCCTTAATCGCATGGTCCGATGCATTAGACGCTGTCTTCAAAAAAGTATCAGGCAGTTGATTTAAGGCAGAAGACAAACCTGACATTCCGCGCATTGGTTTGCCTTGTGGGGCTGGCGTTTGGGTATGGCTTTTTACAAATCACTTTAAACTTACCTGTTCATCATTACTCTATCTATTCTTTTAACTTCGGTACAGTAATCGTAAAATTGAGGGGTGTTTACAAGCAATTTTCAGGGTGTCATTATGACGCTGACTTTGCATTAAAATGATCGACCTTTAGCTGCCGTTAATTTGATCTGTTAATCATAGCAATTCATACCTTTGCTAACGGTAGAGATCGAATGCTACTCAAAATAGGTGAAAATATGGAAAATAACAGATTTATTCCCAAAGGCGCCGCCAGTTATAAAGTCACTTATGATGGCCAGCCGAAGGTATTTTATTTTCTGTTGCTGCCAAAACTGACAATGCTTGCATTTAGCGCCGCGGTTGAACCTTTGCGAATTGCAAACCAAGTTGCAAATAAAGAACTTTTTCGTTGGTATACAATGACTGAAGATGGTGCTTCTGTGAAATGCTCCAATGGCATTAGAATTACACCCGATTACGCATTAAAAGAGCTTCCCAATGATGTATATTCATTTGTTTGTTCTGGAATAGAGCCGCGAAAAGCAGCCAGCGAAGTAACCTTGAATTGGCTGCGTAAACGGCGCAGTTTTGGTGGCCCAATCGGGGGAATATGTTCAGGTACTTTTGCCATTGCCCAAGCCGGCATACTTTCAAATCAAAAATTTACATTGCACTGGGAAAACCAACCAGCTTTCACTGAGTATTTTCCAGATTTGGAACCTACACAAAATATTTATGAAAATGACAACGGCCTCTTAACATGTGGCGGAGGCAGTGCCGCTATAGATATGATGCTTGATATTATTGAAACCGAATACGGTAATGATCTAGCAGTTATCGTGGCGGATATGTGTATCCACAGCAGAAGCAATAATAAGAAATCAACCCAGAAATCTTCTTACGCAGCAGCTATCAGTTGCCGTAACGAAAAACTCATTAGTGCGATGCAATATATGCAAGATAATATTGAAGAACCGATAACTTTGCTAGACATCGCAAACCGCGTTATGATCTCTAGACGTCAATTGGAACGCCTTTTTAAACGCTATACAACGCTTACCCCAAGTCAATTCTACCTTGATCTGCGCCTCTCCAGAGCGCATGCATTACTAAATGAAACCAGTTTGTCAGCTATTGAAATCGCTGCCGCTTCTGGTTTTAACAGTTCTTCTCACTTGTTTATTACCTTCCGTAAAAAATATGGAATTTCACCAAATGAATATCGAAAAAGCTGGCGTTAAGTATTTGATGATCCTGTATTCAAGGCAATAATGATTGCATAAAAAGCTACACCTCGTCTTATAAATGAATGCGCCGGCTTCAAAAACTAGCAAGATTGTTGAGGTGGAAGCTTTAGATTTTATCGGTATAGGTTTAGCGAGGAATATGGACCTACCGCGAAATTGTGCCGTTCCTTTAACCGCATATTATGCACTAACGGCGACTTAAGCCACTTCAAACATACCATTCATCGCAGAATTGATGTGCCAATAATCCACTTCGCAGATACTTTTGGGGCTTGTTTCTTGTAGCGATCTATTGAATTTCCTCAAAGAGCTCTGCAATCAACTTGCGAAGCCATTGTTGGCCAGGTTCGCGTTCGGTTCTAAGATCCCAGCACAGATCGAAGGAAAAAACGACCTCTTCCAAAGGCAAAGGAGAGCAGTTTAACCCCTTCAGACGCGGATCCAGTTGAAGCGATCGGCGTGGGGCAATGGCAATCATATCTGAATTGGCGACAATGTCCGGAATGTCAAACCAGCTTGAGACAGTCATAGCCATATGCCGCTTTAATCCACGTGCGGCAAGCGCATCTTCGATCACTGTCGTCCCTGTGGCTGATTGCGATAATTTTACATGCCGCAGGCTTGCATAGAGTTCGGCCGTCATAGGTTTGCCAGCATCAGGGTGATCTGGTCGCATCAACACAACGATATCATCTGCGACAAGGCGCTGACTGCGCGCGAGCTCGGGTTGAAGGCGACCAGGTGTCAAGCGTATTTGTAAATCAACCTGATCCCAAACACTGTCCGTAGAAATTGAAAATGGCAAAATGTCGACTGACACATTAGGGGCCTCTTTCTGAAGCCGCCCCGCCAGGCGCGGTAAAATGAAACCAGAGACATAATCAGTAATCTGCATGGTAAAGACCCGTTTGGCCTCGGCTGGAATGAATTGATGCTGTAACGAAATGGCTGTCGCAATAAATCCCAACCCTTGCTCTATCTCTATGCTCAGCTTTTTTGCACGCTCGGTTGGCTCAACCCCGTTGGCCGTTCTATAAAAAAGCTGGTCATTGAGCATTACTCGCAAACGTGACAGGGCATGACTGACGGCTGACGGAGAGAGGCCAACCTCGTCAGCTGCGCCTGCAATAGAGCAGCGAGTCATGATGGCCCTAAAAATGACCAGTAGGTTCAGATCGAATTTGCGCAAATTTACCATTGATCAAACCATGCTACACTTCTTGACAACGGCACGGCAAGCCCTGACATAGATAAGCTCATCGCAGCCACTGCACCGTCGTCAATGTGACTGCCGGCACAAAGGCGACCAGTAACAGTACTGCAATCATAACGCCAAGCATCGGTAACAACGGTCGCGCAATCTGGCCGATACTTAACCCACTGATGGCAGCGCCGACAAAGATAGTGTAACCAAATGGCGGCGTCGCCATACCGATGGTAAAATTGATTGCAACCATTGCACCGAATTGTACCGGATCCATACCCAGCTGTTCGCCAATCGGTACCAGAAATGATGCAAGAACTATCATCGCGGCCAGATTGTCCATAACACAGCCGATAACCAATAACAGCGCGTTAATCATAAGAAGATACAATGCAGGTTGGTCAGAAAACTGTTCAAGGGCACTCGTAACCTGCATTGGGACGCGTTCAAATGCAATCATCCAGCCAAAGCCATTGGCTAATGCTATGATAAACATCACCATCGTCATGGTTTTAAGAGAACCGCGGGTTACAGGCATAATGTTATGTATATTCAATTCACGATACACACCAAAACCAAGCACAAGAGCAAACACCGCAGCGACAATTGCTGCTTCGGTTGGGGTAACAATGCCGCCATAGATACCGCCTAAAACCACGACTGGCCCACACAAAGCCCATTTCGCTGCGTTGAAAGCGCGCCAGATTTCAATGCGCGTAGCGCGGGGTTGTGTTGGGATCTTATGCTTGCGTGCGTGGCGCCAACATAATGCCATCAATCCGGCCGCCAGCAACAGGCCAGGAACAATGCCCGCAAGGAACAATTGGCTGATCGAGGTTTCTGACATAACGCCCCAAACCACCATGGGAATAGAGGGCGGCAGCATCGGCCCGATAATGCCACCTGCAACCGCAAGAGCTGTGGCAAAGGCCCGGGAGTATCCACGCTTTTGCATCTCTGGGATCATGATTGCACCAATTGCAGCCGTGGTCGCAGGCGCAGACCCAGACAAGGCAGCAAAGAAGGCCGATGCCAAAACGGCAACCATGCCCAATCCACCTGTGCGATGGCGTACCAAAACTTCGGCAAATCCGACAAGACGGCGAGAGATACCGCCTGCTGTCATCAAGTCACCGGCAAGAATAAAAAATGGGATTGCCAACAAACTGAACGATTGAGTGCCGGAAACCAAACGCTGTGCGAAGATCATGGTATCAATATCAGCGGTCCAAAGCGCCAGAATTGTCGCAAGCCCAAGAGAGAACGCCAACGGTACTCGCAACAGCAAAAAAATTGGAAGACCAAGTGTCAGGATCAGAATCGTCGTGTTCATGTGGTATCAATCCGTTTATGGTGGTCTTGGGCAGGCTCAAGCAAAAGAGCGATTGCATGTAGTATTAACAAGGCGCCACATACCGGCACGCTTAAGTACAAAGCTTCGATAGGCATTTGCAGGGCCGCAGTTTTCTGTCCCGATGTACGCGCGACATAAGAAATACCTGACAAGAACATAACAAGGCCAAACCCAGCGACCAGAAGTGCTACAAGCCGTTCTGAGAAACGATGCATCTTGCCCCACTTGGCAGGGATGGTTTCAATCGCGACATGAAATCCTTCGCGCAAGCCCACAGTCGCATAAAGTAAAACCAGCCAGGCAAAGAGGATGATCGCCATTTCTTCGGTCCAACTAGGTGGTGCACCAAGAAAATATCGCATCAAGACCTGCGTTACCAAAAGTACCAACATGACAAAAATAATTGCGACACATAAATTGGCCACAAGCCGCCCCAAAAGATGACTTGTGGCCGAGATTAGCAGTTTCAGGTTTACCAATATCCCAACCTTATTGCGTCGAAACAGCATCAAGAGCACGTTGCAACAGGTCGGCGCCGATTGACGATTCAAATCGTTCATAGACCGGGCCAACTTTAGCGCGAAAAGCACCAACATCCTCGATGTCGTTAATCTCCATACCTGCCTCGGTCAAAGCAGTGACAACGTCGCGTTCTTTCTCGGCAACCGCCACACGCTGTGCAATGATCGCGGCTTTGCCCGCATCAAGAACGGCTTGTTGCACATCTTTGGGCAGTTGACCCATGCTGCGGTCGGACATCAACAGATGGATAGCGGAATACGTGTGACGTGTGAAACTAAGATATTTTGTTACCTCAGCAAAGTTGTTCGAGTTCACAACAGACGTCGGTATCTCAAGACCGTCCACTGTACCTTGTTGCATGGCTGTGAATACTTCGCCCCATGCCATCGGAACCGGGCTACCACCAAGTGACGCGAACATTTCGATAAAGACCGGATTTTGCATGGTCCGGAATTTAACACCGACGACATCTGCAGGTGTGTTAACCGGACGCGTGTTATTAATCATGTTGCGAAACCCACCTTCAGCAGCACCCAAAGAGACGATGCCATCAGCGCGCAAGTTTGCAGCAAGCTCTTGTCCGACAGGGCCGTCCAGAACGCCGTGTGCTTGCGCAGTGCTTCCAAACAAAAATGGCAAATCAACAAGTTGGTAGGTCGGCTCAAGATTGGCAACGACGGCATTAGTGATAATGCCTAAGTCAACCGTGCCAAATTGCAACCCCTCAAGGATTTCCTTGTCATCACCGAGTTGACGATTTGGAAAAAGCACAACTTCAACACGCCCCGGCAGGGCCGCTTCAAGTTCATCTTTAAAAGCATGCGCCGCAATCGCGTAAGGGTCTGTTGGACTATCGGCAGTTAACCACGCGAGTTTTAGTTCAATATCCGCCGCATTTGCCGCACCAGCTATTGTTGTCGCCGCAAGCATAGCGCCAGCTAAAGTCTTTAACAATTTGTTCTTCATCCCAATTTCCTCCCTTGGGTCATGTCTGCGCGTTTTTCGGCGCGCCTCTAACACTGTCGTTCCGGTTGTCGTATTCATTTCACAATACGGCAGACCCGCTGTCAGCATTCCATACTCTAATTCGAGCACCCTAAACCAATCCCACATCATGCAGGAAGCGCATATAAAGCAGCATATCATGCACTTGGTGCAGGTTATAAGTGAATTTCTTGCAGCATGCCCTGCGAAAAATGAAATTCCCTCAGTTCATTGAGGGCGATACTGATAGAAAACCCCAAGAGGGCACAGACCTACAGCTGGCTTTGCTGGTCATGGTTTGCAGCAAACAACTTGAAAGATGACTTATCATGGATACGGTTACAAAGGCCTTTGACACAATTCACGCGCCCACAGGGATGCTTTGGCCCGGTGGTCGCCGTATCGCAATTGTTTTTAACCTAGCTTATGAAATGTGGATGCCCAATACAACGTCAGGCGTTGGCCCGATGGGGAATGTCCTTGCTGACAATATCTTCGACCCAAATGCCGACTCCTACGGTCGCTACAATGCCAACGCCGGAATTCAGCGGTTGCTGGGCATCGTCGAACGGCATGGCGTCAGGGCCAGTGTGCTCACCTCTGGAATGGTCGCAGAGCAAAATGGTCATCATGTAAGAAAGATCAAGGAACAAGGGCATGAGGTTGTGGCGCATGCCTTTGCGCAAAACCTTATTAGCCCAACGCTTTCCGCAGCGCAGGATCAAAAATCCATCTCAGATACCACACGTTCAATAGAACAGGCCACAGGAGTACGCCCCGAAGGGTGGATCAGTCCACGCGTTACATCTGGTTCCGAGACACAACGCCGTCTCGTCCAGCAGGGTTATCTTTGGCACGGTGACGCTTTGGACGATGATCTACCATATCTACAACGTTTCCCAGAAGGGGATATTGTCGCCGTCCCGATGTCGATCGATTTTAACGACTTGCCTCATGCCATGCGATTTGGCAGGACACCACGACAGTTTGTCGATATATTTTTCGAGGCTTTGCAGGCGATTAAAGATCAACCAGAGGAAACTATTATTCTAGACGTCTTTGCACATGCGCATTGCTATGGACGTCCGGCCGCAGCTTGGGCCATAGATGAAATAGTGAAGCGTTGCGCTGCGCAAGATGATTTATGGATCACCACACGTACATCCATTGCAAACCACTTTCACGAAACCTTAACCGCCCCATAAAATATTAGGGTCGAGCCAAATATTTTATGGGGCCGCGTTCAATAGAGACAAGCGAATAGCCCCGAGTTTCTTAGACGCCTTGCTTGTTCATTTTTTGCGGCCTTTCAAAGTCAACCTTTGCCGGCAAGTGATTGCATGCAACCACTGAGAGGGGGCGACAGCATCCCGTTTCTAGCATGTTTACGTTTCGGGTTGTAGAACATTTCGATGT
>JQIA01001801.1_pt1 | contig 11511 bp, 9 predicted proteins | sample 811431 | NCBI WGS metagenome assembly JQIA01 (sample SAMN02998118, study PRJNA258478) | marine sediment metagenome | biome: marine; feature: seafloor; material: sediment; isolation source: oil-polluted sediment collected from 3 locations (0.5 km, 0.7 km and 0.9 km)... | place: USA: Gulf of Mexico ... | reverse complement strand
GTTGAGCTTGATGCTGTATAACCAATGTAATTTACCTCCAACTCTTATCCCTGTTTCATCAAAATGTACTACGTTTTGCGCTAATAGATTGGCTTTGATTTTCCACTGATTCAGCCGCCAATGTATAACCAAGTTTCAAGGCTCTTTATGGCATAAGCTTTTACGCTCTTTTTTCTCATATTTTACTTGGAATATTACTATTTTTGCTATAGAGGAAGAGTTATTAAAAATACGTCTTAATCTTGAAAATCATTCTAATTTAAATTATCTGAGAAGGCTGTTGGATTATTATGCTCTGATGAATCTTCAGACTATTGACCGTTTAGAAAATTTATATTTTGATCCTTAATTTAATGACATTAATTTTCTTATGGGTAATTTAGATAAGTATATCCAAATTTTAATAGATAAAATTATTCTATTTGCCAATGATATTTTTTACATTAAGAGTCTTCTCTAATTCGTGTAATCCTTCTGATTTAAAGACTTTCATAATTATCATGAATACCTATGACACTATAATAAAGGAACTTAAGTATGCTCCATCCGCCCACTGTATTAGTAATTGCCGGTAACGATCCATCTGGTGGAGCTGGTTTATGTGCAGATATTCAAACGCTTGCTCAACATGGATGCCATACTGCACCAGTTATAACTTGTATTACTACGCAAAATACCTCCAAAGTACTAACAAATTTACCACTAGCTGGAAATTTAATTGCCGAACAAGCCGAAGCTGTTTTACAAGATATGCCAATTGCTGCCTGTAAAATAGGATTGTTGGGAAATGAAGAAATTGTTGAAGCAGTACAATCAGTATTAATCAAATATCCAAATATACCAATAGCTTTAGACCCAGTATTAGTATCTGGCAGTGGACAATCATTAACTCAAAAAAATACCTGTATCGCAATTATAAATAAAATATTACCATTAACCACTATAATTACTCCAAATAGTTTAGAAGCTAGGATTTTAACTGGAGAAAGCAAACTAGAAATTGCGGCAGAAAAACTAATAGAATTCGGCTGTCAACATGTTTGTATCACAGGTACTCATGAAATAACTGATAAAGTTATTAATACATTATATGGAGTTCAATCATGGACTTGGGATCGTTTACCACATGATTATCATGGTTCTGGATGCACATTTGCGTCTAGTTTAACTGGCAACATAGCTTGTGGAAAGGATATTGTAACCGCAGTAGCCAAAGCTCAATACTATACTTGGAATAGCTTAAATAATGGTTATAAACCTGGTGCTGGTCAGCATTTTCCAATTCGGGTTTCATTTAGTTAAAAATAATATTTAATAGACATCTTTCATAAATAGAACTATAACTTTAAGCTGACAAGATCAGCAACTAATCGCCATGTCAATCCATATATGTTTACACCGATAAACATCTTTGACGCAAAAAAAATTTTACATAATCGGTTAATATTTTCAATTAAAATACGTCTTTTTGAAAATGCTATGAGATTTATCCTCAATTGTAAGAGATTTTCCTTTTTTCTTTTTGATAGGTATGGTAGAATTTTCATGATACTTATAAACCTTGATATTCTGAATCAGCAATCAGATTCTGGACGTATCAAAATATTGCTTTTTTTGAAGATAGAAAAACCATGCTGTTTACCTTTTGTACAAGATAAAATTTCTCCTATACTAGAAGCAAGTATTTGACCCTTTATAGGACGTTGTTTGTTCTGTTACATCTATAATTAATAGACAGATATCATTCCTAAATAACGAAAGTAATATAGTTATGTATTATTGTATTAACGACGTGAAATTGACCAAACTATACAATTAATTACGGATTTTATGTAGGATGTAATGAATTTACAAATTACATCTTTCGAGTCACATTAGATACATGATTGATGCAATTCATTCTGCATCCTACATTATATATCTTTATTTAGATAAGATGTCTAATGTTTTAGGCAGATTTCCCAATAATTTTTTACGATTTGGAAGAGGTTTAACTTTAGCTAAAATTCTGACTGTTTTATAATATATTTTATAACAATAAGATTCATTTATATCAAAAATATTTGCTAAATTCTTAAAAGTTGGATAATGGCGAAAGTAGGGTTAGTAATACCACATCTTCTAACGATAGTTTTAATTTATTTAAACCTTATTTTTTCAATCCATTACGTTCCTTTTCCTCATTAAGATAATCTTTCACTGCATAATTCTTGGTAATTTTTTTGATATTCCTGTCATTCGTTTGAAGCTTTTAATGACTCTTTTTCTTTGAATTTTTTCTATCACATTCGTTTTTTCTCGGTTTTTTAGTGTAACACTTACTCATCATTTTCCTATTTAGGAAAGATGTCTAATAGTTAAATTTTATATTAAGGAATTATATATGCCATTAATTCGTAGTTTTGCTGGTTTACGTCCTAAACATGCTATTGATGTAATTGCACCACCTTATGATGTTCTCAATACTGAGGAAGCACGGTTACGTGCCGAAGGTCATCCTTGGAGCTTTTTACATATTTCTAAACCAGAAATAGATTTACCAGTTGATACTGATCCTCACAGTCCTGTAGTTTATGCTAAAGGTAAGGAAAATTTACATAAAATGTTAGCTGCTGACATCCTGCAACAAGATGCTCAAGCTTGTTATTATCTTTATGGTTTAGCTATGGGCGATCATTATCAAATAGGTTTAGTAGCTGCTGCCAATGTAATTGATTATAATAATAACCGAATCCGCAAACACGAATTAACTCGTCCTGATAAAGAGGATGATAGAGTGCAACAAATTGATGCTTTAAATACTCAAACAGGCCCAGTTTTTCTTACTTATAAACATCATCTAACTATAGATGAATTAGTTAATAATCTAATAAAACAACCGCCAGAAGTACAGGTAACAGCAGATGATGGTGTTATTCATACTTTATGGATAATAAATGATTCCGATCATATTAAAACTATTACCACTACTTTTGACAATATAGATTGTCTGTATATTGCTGATGGCCACCATCGTTCTGCGGCAGCCTCACGTGTAGCAGCCAAACGACAAACAGATAATCCACAGCATACTGGAGAAGAGGCTTATAACTATTTTCTTACTGTAATTTTTCCTGATGATCAAATGCAAATTCTTGATTATAATAGAGTAATTAAAGATTTGAATGGTTTGACACCAGAACAATTTTTACAACAACTAGCCAATAGTTTTATAGTTATACCAAGTAATTCTGCTGTTAAACCACAACAAAATGGTGAATTTGGTATGTACCTTGATGGAAAATGGTATAAACTAGTCATCCATCCTGATAAAGTCCTTAATGATCCAGTTGCTAGTCTTGATGTAAGTTTATTAACTGACAATATTTTCCACCCAATATTGAATATTACAGATTTACGGCGTGATAAACGAATTGATTTTGTCGGTGGTATTCGTGGTTTATCAGAACTAGAAAAAAGAGTTAATAGTAATGAAATGCAGGTGGCTTTTTCTTTATACCCTACTAGTATGAAACAGTTAATGTGGGTTGCTGATGCCGAAAAAATTATGCCTCCCAAATCAACTTGGTTTGAACCAAAATTAGCCGATGGAATTGTGTCTCATTTATTATAAATATTCTATTTATTATTGAATTCCTATAAATAATTATATTACAATTTAATTTTAAACTAAATTGTGAATGAGAATTTTTTGAAATCTTGTTGGATTAAAATCCATCTCAAATTGATTAATTACATCATGGAAACTGTGAACCAATTTGCTATTATTGCAATTTTTTTCTATATTTTAGCTTCATTTACCAAGATTTATCAAATTACGTCTAAACATCTTATATTTTTATTTGGAGGATTAGCTGTTACTTTTCATGCGTTGATATTACAACAAAGTATGATCACTCCAACTGGTTTAAATTTAGGTTTTTTTAGTGCAGCTTCCATGATGGCTTGGGTAATTTCAATGCTACTATTATTAAGTATTTTACGCCAACCAGTGGAAAATTTAATTATTATTTTATTTCCAATAGCTGCATTGACTATAGGGTTAGAAAGTTATTTTACCACTGAAAGAATTTTATCTACTGGTAATCTTGGAGTTACTTTACATGTTTTATTATCCATAATAGCTTATAGCTTATTAACCATTTCTGCCATACAAGCTTTATTTTTGGCTTTGCAAAATTATCATTTACGTCGAAAACATCCAGGTTGGGTATTAAAAAAACTACCACCATTACAAATCATGGAATCATTGTTATTTCAAATGATTGGAGTTGGTTTTATATTTTTAAGCATGAGTTTATTAAGTGGGATATTTTTCTTACAAGATATTTTTGACCAACATTTAGTTCATAAAACTATTTTATCAATAATTGCTTGGTGTGTATTTGCAATATTATTGTGGGGGCATTGGCATTATGGCTGGCGAGGTAAAACAGTAATTCGTTGGACTATTGGTGGTTTTACAGTGCTAATGCTGGCCTATTTTGGGAGTAAAATGGTATTGGAGTTAATTTTAAATCGTTAAAATGATTACTAATTTTGAGAATAGTTGGCAAGCTTTATTCACTCCTGAAGAAGCTACAAGTTATTTCACTAGTGAATATCCTAAGGTACAGCTTGAGTTTAACAAGTATAATAAAATTAATTCTTTATGGTTGGCAGAATTATCTCGCTTGATCTATCGAAAAGATTCTCTGGCTAGAAAAAAAATCCTAAATTCTGTCCAATTACAAGAACTTCATTTTTTTGATCATTCTAATACTCAATGTGCCTTAGTTACAGCACCAACTTTTGCAGTACTAGTATTCAGAGGTAGTCATGAATTTCAAGATTGGCTATCAAATTTAGGCACTATACTGACAGAATGGCCAGAAGGTGGAATGGTACATTGGGGATTTAAAGAAGCACTTGCTAAAGTTTGGGATGATGTAGAAAGCTATTTAGATACAATTAAAGTTCCAATTTTTTATACAGGACATAGTTTAGGAGCTGCTTTAGCAACTTTAGCGGCTTCTAAAAAACCACCTAATGCACTTTATACCTTTGGTTCACCACGAGTAGGAAATAGTCAATTTGCCCAAAGTTTGACAACAATAAATAATTATCGAGTTGTTAATCATCGTGATGCCGTAACCTCTGTTCCACCAAATGGTTTATTCAATTTTTACCATGCTGGAGAACTACATTATATAGCTAGTGATAACAATATGTTAGTTAATCCAAGTAAAGAAATTATGGCAATAGATCGTGATTCCGCAACCATAAAACATATTGGTAATCATCGACGTTGGTTTGATCCACCAGAACACCTTGCCGATCATAGTCCAGTTAATTATGTTGCTCATTTGGAAAGATTATTATAATTTTAGTCTACTGAAGTTACATAAGATAAAAAAACAAATAGTATATTAATTAAAGTCTACAAAATCAAATATTCTTCCAGAATAAACATCGTAAAATCTATCCTCAAATATGTTTACAAGCTTGGTATTTGGCAAATGAGAACAAGGATTAACAATCCTGACCGCAAAATTAATCAATCTTTTCTCAATATCATATAATATTTCTCGTTTGCATACTTCTCCTAAGGGGAACAATGGGGATTGGTATTTAACTAAACCGTGAAATACTATAAACTTATTTGGATAGTAATTTTAATACTGTCACTCTGCAATTTTATAGTAAAACATTGTTTTAATTTTTCTATTGTGTTAACCTCATTCAAGCTAAAATTCAAAAATATCTTCATTAAATCATTGGTATATTTACCTTATTTTTCAGAGTACCATTGTTAATTTTTATTAATAAATAAATCAGTTAAATGTATAAAATACTAACATTAAATAATATTTCAGTAAAAGGTTTAGAACGTTTGCCGCGTGATCATTATGAAGTGGCTTCAGAAATTGTGCATCCAGATGCAGTGTTATTACGTTCTTTTAAAATGCATGATTGGGAAATTCCAAATACTTTAAAAGCTATTGGAAGAGCTGGTGCTGGAGTAAATAATATTCCAGTTGATAAAATGAGTAAGCTTGGAATTCCAGTCTTTAATGCTCCTGGGGCTAATGCTAATGCAGTTAAAGAGCTAGTATTAGCTGGTATGTTATTGGCTGCTCGTAATTTATTACCAGCTTGGCAATATGTACAAGGTTTGCAAGGTAGTGATAGCGAAATTTCTAAACAAGTAGAAGCTGGTAAAAAACAGTTTGTAGGTTATGAATTGGCAGGACGCACTTTAGGAGTCATTGGTTTAGGAGCAATTGGAGTAAAAGTTGCAAACGCTGCTAATGCTCTTGGAATGCAAGTAATAGGTTATGACCCAAGTATAACTGTCAAGAATGCATGGCAATTATCAGCTCATGTTAAACAGGCTACTAGCGTTGAAGATATGTTGTCTCAGGTTGACTTTTTAACTTTGCATGTACCATTTATCGATGCTACTTGTAACCTTATTAATAAAGAACGGTTGCAAAATGCTAAATCAGGTTTAACAATTCTGAACTTTTCCCGCAATGGTATAGTAGATGATTATGCGGTAAGTGAAGCAATCAAAGATGATCGTATTAATGGTTATATAACTGATTTTCCAAATAATTTATTAATAGGCCACGACCGAGTTGTAAATTTACCTCATCTTGGAGCTTCAACTGGAGAAGCTGAAGAAAATTGTGCCATTATGGTGGCCAATCAAGTACGAGATTATTTAGAAAATGGTACTATTAAGAACTCAGTAAATTTTCCAGAAATGGAAATGCCACGTACTGAGAAAGGTAGTAGATTATTAGTAGTAAATGCTAATGTTCCACATATGATTGAACGTATTTCTTCAACGATTGCTAATAATAATTTAAATATTGTGGATATGTTAAATCGTTCCAGAGGCGAAATTGCTTGTACTTTGGTAGATGTTGACAATGAAATACCACAAGAAGTCGTAGATACTTTAACTGCTACTGATGGAGTATTGACAGTGCGGACTAAATTGAGCGTTTAATTTCATAAATTTATAAAACTACTTAATAAACACAAATCAATATATAATTATCCTTTTCCATTAAAATATATTCCTAAACTAATTTCTGCAAAATTTGAGCTTAATAGACTTCAAATTTTGTGGATTATAGGAATCCTATCTTAATTTTTTTAAGCTTAAAATATTTGTCATTTTATATAAAATATATTCTAATACCTTATGAATATTATATGCTTGTGACTATAAATCGATAACTTATCTAAATAAAATTTGTTTACTAATTAATTTATACTGTATAATTATAGTTTATTAGGAATAAAACAGGTAAAACAACAGGTATAATAATGGCCGACAATATCATCGCACAACTGAAAAATATTATCGTTGAAGAATTAGACGTAAACCGTAAACTAGAAGAGATTGATGAAGAAGCCTCTTTATTTGAAGAAGGATTAGGACTTGATTCTGTGACAATTATGGAATTTATTGCTCTAATTGAAAAATGTTTTAATTTTCAGTTTTCAGATGAAGAACTAAGTATGGAACCTTTTAAAAATCTCCAAGTTTTGGCTGATTTTATTTCCACTAAATTAGGAACAGTATAATGACAGATCATTTAGAACCTACTAGAAGAGGTTTTATTACTAACTTAACCCCTTCTAGAAGAGGTTTTATCACTAATTATCCTAATTTTCAACATTGGAAACAAGCTACTGACACAGAAATGTTGGAACCTAAACCACTCAATATTTATGTGCATATCCCTTTCTGTGCTCAACAATGTTCCTACTGCTATTACCGAACTGTAACTGGAAGTAGAAAATCTGAAATAGATATCTATGTTGATGCTTTATGCAAAGAAATTGAGATTGCTACTAAGAAATTTCGATTAAATGAAAGACCAGTTATTTCGATATATTTTGGTGGTGGTACTCCAACTCTTTTAGATGGAAAAAATCTAGCCAAGATTATAGATACCATTCGTAAACATCTAAATGTTGTTGAAGGAGCTGAATTTACTGTTGAAGGCGAACCGGTTACTTTAATTCAGAAAAAAGCTAATATTTTAAAAGATATTGGGGTAAATAGGATTAGTTTGGGAGTACAATCTTTTTACGATGATGTAATCAAACTATCCAATCGACAAGATACTGAAGCTAAAGTATTAAAAGCCATTGAATTTGCTCAAGGTACTGGAGCATCAGTTAATATTGATTTAATGAGTGGATTAGCTGGCGAAACTCCTGAAACCTGGGATTATAGTGTTAAACGAGCTCTGGAAACTGGAGTGGAAAGCATTACCATTTATAAGATGGAATTATATGCTAACACTCAGTATTATAAAGAGGTTCGTAATAAAACCATAAACTTGCCTTCTGATGAACAAGAACTTGAATTTATGCGGCATGCACTAGGTAAATTTGATCAATCAGAATATGAGCCTTGGTGCTTCTTTACTTTTACCAAAAATGGTGAATTTGTACATGTACACGCACCTAGTATTTGGCGTGGTGATGACTACTATCCTTTTGGAGCATCAGCATTTGGTCGTTTAGGTGATTGGGTATTCCAAAGTACTAATGAAGTTGATAAATATATATCAATAGTAGGAGAAGATAAATTACCTATCAGTCGTGGTCATAATATGACTAGTTTAGATAAAATGATACGAGATATCGTATTAGGCATGAAGTTGATTAGATTAGATTTAAAAGTTTTCCAAAGTAGATATGGCTTTAAGTTGAGTGCATTTTGTAGTGAAATTATGCAACAGCTAGCGGCAGATGACTTTATTACCTTTAATGATGATGAAGTAGTTTTGACTGAAAAAGGCATGCTACACGGAGATTTTGTAGGTAAAAGTTTATCTAAACCATTGATGGATATGTACTAATATTATGTAACTGAAGTAGTATATCTTTATACTAGCTTCAGTTACTAAAAATTTCTATTCTCAACTCTTCAATAAAACTTGTTTTACCGTCTAAATACCCTCTTCCAAAAATTACAATAGCATATCATTCCTAAATAACGAAAGTAATATAGTTATGTATGATTGTATTAACGACGTAAATTGACCAAAGCTATACAATTAATTACGGATTTTATGTAGGATGTAATGAAGTATGAATTACATCTTTCGAGTTACATTTAGATATACGATTGATGCAATTCATACTTCATTGCATCCTACATTTATATGCCCTTATTTAGGAAAGATGTCTAAAAAATATGAAATATTACTGGCAATTATCAGTATTTTACTTATTTTATTTTGCTAGCTTAGGTGCTTTAGTGCCATACTGGGGACTGTATTTGCATACTTTAGGTTTTGATGCTAATGCAATTGGTGAATTGATGGCAATAATTTTGGTAACCAAGATAATCGCTCCTAATATTTGGGGCTGGATTGCCGATTACACTGGAAAACATATTTTATTGGTTAGACTTAGTTCTATATTAGCGGTAATATTTTTTGCTGGAATATTAATAGATCAGAGCTATGCTTGGTTAGTTATAATGCTGTTTTTATTCAGTTTTTTTTGGAATGCAGCTTTACCCCAATTTGAAGCGGTAACTTTTAACTTATTAGGCAAACAACCACATCAATATGGCATAATTAGAATGTGGGGTTCGGTTGGTTTTATCATAACCGTAGTATTATTTGGTTGGTTATTTCAATATGTCAGCATCATGTTATTACCAATATTATTAATAGGTTTATTTGCTTGTATTTGGTTAACCAGCCTATTAATTCCTGAAAAAGCAACCACTAATTCATCAATTTTTACTGAATCATTTTACCAGATTGTAACTCGTCCTACAATCGTAGCTTTATTTATAAGCTGTTTTTTAATGCAGTTTAGTCATGGCCCTTATTATACCTTTTACTCTATTTATTTAGAAAATAATGGTTATTCTAGACAGGCAATTGGATTATTGTGGGCATTGGGAGTAGTAGCTGAAATAGGGGTTTTTTTAGTTATTCAACAATTATTTACTAGGTTTGCGATTAATAATTTGTTTATTCTTAGTATTGCGATCACTGCATTACGTTGGTTATTGATTGGTTATTATATAGAATCAATGCCAATAATAATATTTGCTCAATTATTAAATGCAGCAAGTTTTGGTTTATATCATTCTGTTGCGATGCAGATTATTCGCCAGAATTTTACAGATAAACACCAAGGAAAAGCTCAGGCACTTTATGGCAGTGTAAGTTTTGGTGCTGGTGGTGCTATAGGTAGTTTAATCAGTGGTTATACTTGGGAAGTATATGGAGCTTCAGTAAATTATTTATGTGCAACTGTAATTTGTATAATTGCAGTATTGATAAGTTGGAAATGGATGGGAGAAAAAACTTAAATAATGAACGTAAGAATTGCTACAATTAATGATTTACAATCTATAATTGAAATATATAATCAAGCAGTTGCTGAACAATTCTGTACTGCTGATTTAGAACCTGTTACTCTATCTCGCATGCAAGAATGGTTTGTTCAACATAAACCTGACAAGTATCCAATATTTATCGCTGAACAAGATAAATTTATACATGGTTGGTGTAGTCTGAGTTCCCATAGGGCTGGTAGAAAGGCTTTGGAATCTGTTGCTGAGATAAGTTTTTATATTCATAAAGATTTTAGAAGGCAAGGAGTGGGAAAACAACTCATTGAATACACTTTGCAACAAGCTCCTTTATTAGGTTTTAGTAATTTATTTGCTTTGCTGCTTGATGTAAACGATACTAGTGTCAATATATTAAAAAAATACGGTTTTGTACAATGGGGACATTTACCTGAAATCGCAAATGTTAATGGGAATATATGTGGCCAATTTATATATGGAAAAAAATTATAATATAACTATTTTTCATAATAAAAGTAAGGCAGCATTACAAATATCTACCTGATTTTTACTCTTAATTAAAGCTTGCAAAACCTGTTCAACTAATTGTTTTTCAATATTTCTTGTGATAAATACAATTTGTGAACGTCTTTTATCATCAGGCCAAGCTTTTAGAGTAGTAGGAGATTGAAAAATATGTTGAACTCCCTGAATTATCACTGGTAAATCAGTCTCATAAGTATAAGCGATTCCTTTTACTCTAAGTAAATCTTTACCACGCAAACGAGTCAGCTGTTGTATCCAATGCTCTAATGTCAACCAATGTAATGGTTCATAATATTCAATACAGAAAGTTTTAATATAAGTATTATAACTATGTGATTGGTCAGTATATGATTTTGCTTGTAACCAGTGATTAATATCAATCTGCCTGGTATGTTCATCATAATTATTGGTATTAAACAAGGTATTTGCATTTAAATGATGTTCATGGAGGTTTACTTTATGTAATTTAGCAGTTGGATTAATTTGTTGTAAACGAGTAGTTAAAACTTCTAAATCATCAACTAAATCTATTTTGGTTAAAACTAAATGATTTGCCAAAGCAGCCTGTTTAACAGATTCATCATATTCTGCTAATTGTTGAATAATATATACAGCATCAATCGTTGTGACTACAATAT
>JQIA01001800.1_pt1 | contig 11512 bp, 11 predicted proteins | sample 811431 | NCBI WGS metagenome assembly JQIA01 (sample SAMN02998118, study PRJNA258478) | marine sediment metagenome | biome: marine; feature: seafloor; material: sediment; isolation source: oil-polluted sediment collected from 3 locations (0.5 km, 0.7 km and 0.9 km)... | place: USA: Gulf of Mexico ... | reverse complement strand
GTTTGATCAGCCACTATGGGCGATTACGCCAGGCCAGTCCGTGGTGTTTTATCAGGGTGAAGAATGTTTAGGTGGTGGGATTATCGACTGTTATTTAGAGTCATCGTGAAAAATTAATCGCACAAACTATAGGCTAAGCAGTGGGGAGCTTTGCTCCCCATTAGTGATTAATCAAAATATCCTTGGCTTTCAAAACGCTCTTGGCGATCTTGAGCGGCAACGGCTGGGTCAAAACCAGCGGTTGGGTCCCAAGACTCACTTTTATGGATCAGCACTTCAGTGGTGATCAGTGAGGCAGCGCAGCCAATGGCATACTGCAGCGCTAGCCGGGTTACTTTGGTTGGGTCGATAACGCCGAGATCGAATAGGTCGCCGTATTCGCCAGTTTGGATGTTTAGGCCGTAAAAAACATCGTCCTGATCCCGTATGGTTGCTACCACTTTTTCTGCATTCATGCAGGCGTTGGTCAAGATCTGAAAGGCGGCCGCATCGAGAGAGTCTCGTACTACACGAATACCAATTTCTTCATCGGGCGTATCGCCAACCATTTCATCAATGACTTCTTGTAGGCGTAATAGCGCGACACCGGCTCCTGGCAAAACACCCTCTTCCATGGCTGCTTTTACTGAGTTTTTAGCATTTTCTACCAGAGGTAGTCGCTCTTTTATTTCAACATCGGTAGCGCCACCCACTTGAATTGTTGCAATGGCGCCTGTGAGGTAGGAAATTCGTTCTATGCGCTTATCTTCATAATCAGAGACAGAGCTTGGTGATTTGCTGGTTGTCTCTGCTTGCTCCACTTCGTGTTGAATTCGACGGATGCGATCACCGATTGCCTGTTCTGAGCCATGTGGTCCAATAATGGTGGTGTGTTCAGCATTGACGCGGATTTTATCGGTACCGCCCAGTGATGCGAGCGTTATGTTTTCTAGACTCTCCGCCTGTCGCTCCATAAACGAAGTGCCGCCGGTCATGATGGCCATGTCATCGATGGCATCGAGGCGGGTGTTTCCGTAGCAGGGAGGTTTTATAGCGACACAAGGAACAATTCCTTTTTTGGTGTTAATGACCATGCCGTTGAGGGCATCTTCCTCAACGTCTTCTGCCATCACTACCAGAGGACGCCGCTCTTGCTTGGCAATTTCAAACGCAGGCAGGATGTCGGAAAAACGGGTTATTTTTTGGTCAGTAATTAGGAATAGCGGGTTTTCAAGTTCAACTTCATGAGTGGAAGCGTCTGTGACAAACTGATTGGATATATAACCTGATTCGTAGTGTGTGCCTTCGGTAATGTCCAGCTCATCTTCTAGCCCGTTACCCATCTCGACTTCGACTACACAGTTTACGCCAAGGCGCGTGTAGCAATCGGCAACCAGCGCGCCAATGCCGTGGTCTCCATTGGCGGCAAGGCTGCCGACATAGGCCAGCTTTTCTTGGGTATTGCACTCTTTAGAAAAGTGTAGCAGTGCTTCGATGGCAGCGGCACCGGCCTGAGCCATCCCTTTTTTGACGGGAGTGGGGTGGGCGCCCATCAATACGGCTTTGATGGCTTGTTGGATCATCGCTCGGCCGAGGACAATAACGGTGGTGGTGCCATCACCTGCGTTGCTTGAGACAGACTTGGCAGCGTCCCTGAGTAACCTAAGGCCAAGCTCTTCACCTGGCTCTTCAAGTTGCATGTTTTTCGCTACAGAGACGCCATCTTTACTGATGACGGGTGCCAGGTTACTCATGTGCTCCATCACCACGTGGCGTCCAGAGGGGCCGAGGGTTATTGAGACGGGATCTGCGAGTTTATTGGCACCTTTTAGCAGAGCTATTAATGCGTTCTGTCTGAAGACTATAGATTTAATCACAAAGGGTCTCGATGGAGAGGTGGATTTGAGTAGTCGTGGTTGCCTAGACTAACTGCTGATGGGAGCGGGTGATACCAAGTTAACTGGAATAAAGCTAAGTTGTGCAGTTAACCCAGCTCATCGCAAGGTGAGTAATTAGGTGTTCTGGAACTACTCGCCGCTGGCCTGAAAGTCTTCCTGAATGACTTCGTATTCACCGCTAAGTATTTCTTCATAGCTTTTGGCTGTCTCGCGTGCAGCATCCATCATTCCTGGGGGGCCACAAAGGTAGACATCAGGCATGGCATCGAGCTCGGTTGCTGCCTTTTTGGCAGAGTCAATGACTGAGCCAATCTCTTCCATCCAGTCAGTATCTGCTTCCATGACGGTCTGGCGAATATGGATGTTTGGGTGGGCCTTTTCGATTCTATCTCTCTCTTCGAGATAACCCTCGGTGAATACCTCGGACTGCTTGTTCATGCCGAAGAATAGGTAGGTTGGGATAGTATCGCCGTCAGCTGCAATCTGTCGGATCATGGAAAAGAAAGGGGCAACACCTGTGCCGCCAGCAATAAAGAAACGTGTTCTTTTTGAATGCTTGCGTAGGTTGAATATGCCGTAGGGGCCACGAGCAATGAGTTCTTGACCAACCTTTGCATCATTGACTAAGAAATCAGAAAATTTCCCATCGGGTAAAATTCTAATCAGGAATTCTAGCTGGCCATTTTGGTCTGGCGTGGTGGCCATGGAGTAGCTTCGGCCTGTTTCTGTTCCTGGGATAAAGAGGGTCATGTACTGCCCAGCTAGGAACTTGATCGCCTGAGGGTTGCCTTCTTTGTCAGTGACTTGGAGCAGCAAGCGAAAGACGTTGCTTGATATCAAGTCGGCGACAACAATTTTGGTGTTAAATGATTCTGCTGGGATGACGGCGCCAAAGGAAACCCGCTCATACTCGTAGGGCATTTCCAAAACCATATCAGTGAAAGGGAATGTGCCGCAGCCAAGAATATAGCCTTCTTCTTCATCTTCAGGGGGCAGTGATACGTTGTTGACGTAATCGGCAAAATCGTAATCGCTGTCGTCATCTGTGCTCAGGCATTTGCAAGTGGCGCAGTTGCCTCTCATGCATTGAGCAAGAAGAATAACGCCATTATCCAAGCCACCTTGGACAATTGTTTGATCTTCACGGCAGTCAAATTCCAAGCTTTTTCCATCTTGAAAGCGGCATTCAATGGTATGTGTTTTAGTTGTCATAATTACCGGATTCGTTGTGCATATTGAGTATGTTGCTATTGTTTGATAGCAACTTAACTTTCATTATCGCTGACCGTTCTGCCGAACTTTTGCTGATTGACCCGGCATAATAGATGTGTTCGCCATCCTTGAAAAGATCGTAACGCCAAAGCATTTCGAGCTCGGTTAGATAAACATCAAAGTCATTGTCGCTGTAGACAAGCTCAGGCTCAGTGATAACTGAAGGGCCATCCTCGATTTTTGGAAAATCATCAATATGCATAGGGTTTCAATTCGTATAGAGACAAAAAAAGGTGTGCGTACCACTTTTAGGTACACACACCATAACAAGGCTCAAAGAAGCTTTAAATGACCGCGGTGACTCCACGAACTTTTCTCAGCTCTTCCATGGGGCGCGTGAAATAATCAAGGCCTCTCAGTTTCATCAGCTTACTAACCAGTTCACGCTCTAAAAACATGAAATAGTTAATGGGCATTATTGGCGGTTTGCAAGCATTTCTGCATTCCATGGTTATGGCAAGCGCTTCGTCGCTGTCCTCCGTTTTTGCCATCCGGTCCAGATATATATCAACTACATCTTGCGAGTCACGGCCATCAGCTGTTTTGTTGAGAAAGTCAGCACCTTTATATTTTGCAGATTTTAATACAGAAACCTGCTCTTCCAGTCGTGCTTCAATCCAGTTTTTCTCACCTTGTAGCTCATAACCTCCCGTTCGAAAAGGTCCGCAGTGTTTGTCGCGGAAATCCAGTAGTTGGGCGATAGCGTCATCGAGGTCATCAATGGCATCAATCTTTGCTTTCCATTCATCGCGAATGGGTGGTCGGTACCAAACTACATCGTAGTTTTGCTTGAACTTTGCTCTTCTTCCTGTACGGGCCATTTTATTTTGCTCCCATTGTATCGTTCATGTCAGTTTCTAGGCCGATCAGCTCACTGGTTAGTACAAACATGTCACCGTTGGTGTAGGTTCTTCCAACGGTGGTTGTTACGTTGACCAGAAAGTCAAAAACGTTATAGTCCTTGCCCACGATCTCTGAGCCAATGGATAGATCAATTTCGATTTTTCCTTCTTTCTTGATCCACCAGTAGGAGCCATGATCTTCAATTTGCATATCGGGATCATCATCCATCATGGGCTCGATGATTTCTTCCAGAATGGCATCAATCTCGGATGATTTCATCAGTGCTAACACAACGGAGGTGTTTTCTTTTATTTCTGCTTGCTCCTCAGAGAGGAAGCCGTCGATAAACTCTTTTGCTGTTTGTTCTGATTTATCTTTGCTCATTAGTATGGACTCCTAGTATCCACTCATCACGTCGGCAACCAGCGCATCAACGTCTACATCAAAGTTAATCTTTGCTGCAGTCACTTCAGCCCAATCGGTCAACACTTGTCGAACGGTTGCTTCAACGGAAGCCTTGTCGGTAACGCCTGGGATTTCACGTGGAAGATGAGTGGTGTAGACCTTCATGAACCCTTTGAGCGACTTAATGGTCTCAGGTAGCCATTTTTCAGTCCAAGCTTGAAGGCAAATTAAGTTATGCTCACCGAATTTTTCATCACCTATCAGAACCTCATCTACAAGTTGAGTCATGCCTGGCTTAACATTGCAATGATAGGTAGTTGCCTGAGCGGCTATCCATGGCGTTAGTGAATCACCAAAATGTGGCGCTACCTTTTGAAAGAAGTCCCGGCGAACAAACTGGCCGTAGATCTCATCAAAAATTTCATGAATAGCCCAAAGTCCTTCAACCCAATCACAGGTGCCTTGCCATAGCTCTTCTACAGTTTCGCGACCAGCCTGGTAGATAGGGTCATTCATCCAAGTATCTTTTGCATCCTCTAAGCTTTCAGGAAACTTGTCATCAAGCTTGTGGAGGAATAAACGTTGCATCTGGATCATCTGAGAAGCATCGTTTTTGTCAAAACCAATTTGTGAAGCAAATGGACGAATAAGATCTGACAGAGCTGTATTACAAATAGATGAGTGGGCGTTAAACAGGCCGTACTCATTGTACAAAAATGCACCGTAGACCTTGTCCAGCACACCATATTTCCAGTCAGGATCCATTGCTCGATCCTGTCTCTGCAAAGAGTATGCTTTCAAGAAGCGATCGGTAAAACGACCTTCTTCTGTTTTGTTTCGTACATAAGGGAAAAACCAGATTTTGTCTGGGTCTCTAAAACCAAACCAGTTGGTTGACTGGGCTTCCGTGGATTCGTTGCTGTAAGGTGAGCGACCGCCGGGCCACTTCTGTACAACTTCACCGATTTCTTGGCTACCGGCAATGGCATCGTTTGAGCACTGTGTGTACAGCATCAACGCTTCATATTCGGTTAATCGACGCCAGTAAGGTTTGCAAAATGGCATAAAGGTTCGATCAGGCTCTAGAGCCTCATCGGGTAATAATGCTTGTATTTCAGCTTGGCGTTCCGGGTCTGTTAAGCCGCGGACGAAAGTACTTGTACTGCTCATGTTTGTTTCCTCGCGTACACTTTAAAATCTTAAAGGATCACTTCCATACGTGAGCCTGAAGTGATGAGAGTTACGTGTTATTTGTGCGCAACTCTCACCATTTAGGCTCCGGGTTAGATCAGTTTCAACGGGTCTGGAATCACAATTTCAAGTGCTTTCAGGTCGTCGAGAGTCCACATGTTTTCGCTGTTGATGTGAGGCTGAGAGCAGAGTGTTTTGCCATCACTTCGAACACCACCTGCTGCTTTAACAATTTCAGACAATTCCCAACCTTCGAATTGCTCGAAGAAGTTAACGAACTCATAACGCTCAGTCTCTTGTAGCCACTGTCGCTCACTAATTTCATCAGAGAACGCATAACGTCGGCCGTTGCGCTCAAGCACTCTGAGATCTACGGGGCCTTTGGCAAGTGTTGGGCAGAAAGGCATAGAGGAGGTGTGGTCGATATAGACCATATGGCCTTTTTCCAGTAACCATTTCAAGCCAATGAACTTGGACTTGGGATCTTCCATGCCAAGTTCACGCCACTCTTTCAAGATAACGCCGTAATGGTCGTACCAGCCTGGGTAGTTGGCTTCAAACCATTCCATGTCGTCATCGCTTGGAAGGTCCAGTCGAATGCCAATCAGAGGCCAAACAGCGTATGCCATTAATGCCATGTCATGGTGTGCCCACACAGCTGCTTTTTTGGCGTCGGCCAAGCAGTTTGGTGACTTGATGCCATATTTGGCCAGTCGGCCTAGCCAGATGCCAGCCCAATCTTCAAATACCCATCGATCCCAGGTTTTAACCCAAGGCTCAAGTCGATATTTGCTGAAATACTCAAACATTAATCCTGCGAGAGGTGTTAGGAATTTAGCTTGAGTCCAAAAAGCGTTATTAATATCTGATTGTAGATATTTCTGAGCTTCTGGGTCATTGATGACAGAGATAATGGTTTGATAGCCATTTGCCATGTGGCGAAGTTCGTCTGTTTCAATGGAGAGCAATATAGTGGGTAGAATCTCATCGCCGTGTGCAGCCGCTACTTCGGTTGTTGCTACCAGTAGAGGGTTGGTGAAACAGGCTTCAGCAACCAGCTGTAGGTTGATTGAAGATTCCACCGCATCACCGGCTAGAAAACCTTCGCCGAATGCACGTTTTACTCCAGCAAACACTGGGCTGATTGCCCGGAGTCGCCGCATGTTTCTATGGCCGGCAGCATCAGGTCCATGCTTGGACATGTAATAGCCAATGAAAGCCTGTTGGTTTACGTGACGGATTTCATCAATTACCTGAGCCAGATAACCGTTCTTTTGCTCAGGTGATTTTGCTGAGTCCCAAAGTAGTGCAGAGCCGGTCATTGCTCCGTATTCGGCAACTTCAAAAATGCCGCCAAATAGCTTCATCGCTTCATGCCAGCGAGGGTGAATCTTGTTGGCGGCATCGATCCGGTCAAGACCATCTAGCAAAGTACCGTACTGGCGCTCTTCTTTAATAGCTTCCATACGAGCGTATTCTTTTGCCGTCAGCTTGAACTGCTCTTTGGTTTTTGGCCCCATGTCGTATTTCGATGGGAATTTAGTGCGATTTTTCTTAAATTCCCATGTGAAATCCATTAACCAGTTATGAACTTCCTGTGGGTTAACGGTGGTCGGTCCTGGATGCTTCTTGACTGCATCTTTAACTGCCTTTACGCCAGTTGCCATATTTGCTCTCCGTTGTGAATTGCTGCTTATAAAGTAGGTAACTCAGTTTTATGTCAAATCTAGCGCGGGCGACGCTAAAAAACATCGTTATCTGCGCTTGATTTAGTGGTGAAATCTATTGCCACTTGGTTGACATAAATCAAAATAAGTGGCTGGTCAAACGTACGATCTTTACGACCGTTAAGCCTGCATTCTATCTCTGAACGCCCATCTAATCTACAGCTAATATCATTTTTTTATGTGTAACCTGTCGCAGGGTGAGGTGGGAGGAGTGTCACTTAACAAACGGTGAACATGGATTGGTTGGTGGCTTGAGCCCCACGGGTGTGGTGAGTATGATAAATAACGGTATTGCTACTTTTTGATGAGCAATAAAATTATGAAATTATGGTGAATTTAGGAGGTTGGCTGGTATGTTAGATCAAGAGGCACATGAGTTGTTTTCCAAGATGGCTCAAGAGCTCGATCAGTCAATTCGAGAGCTTGATTGTTTTGAAGAACAGTTGGTTTCTAGTGTCGATGGTGAGCGACTTGATGAGCTTGATGAGTTCTGGAATGGCTCGATAACAGCGATTGGTGAGCAAGAGGATTTTCGAAGAAGTATGTGTTATCGAGAGAAAAAATTGCTTTGGGTCTGGGCGCGGCTGCGAAAACTTCGAGGTCTTCGTTTTGATGTAACACAGGATTTTATGAAAATGAATGTTACCGTCAACGAGGATGGCGGCGCGTGATAAATGCACAGAGGCGAAGCTGCTCACCGCTAGAATAACGCGGGAGCAGTTACTTGGGAGTAACTTGCTGAGAAACTCCTCAGGGTGATTGTTAGTTTTCTTGGTCACCGCCACTGGCAGCAAATTCCTCAGAAATTATTTGAAAATCCCCTGGGATATCTGAGCTGATTGCTTTGGCTGCGTCATGTGCGGCAGTCATCATGGCCGGCGGCCCACAGAGGTAGATGTCGGGCATTTTGCTGGCTGAGCTGAGTTCCCTTTTCAGTGTGTCGACAGCTGTTCCTTGTTCACCGATCCAGCTCTCATCAGGATTCATCATCGAGTAATAGCGTTCAATATTGGGTAGTCTCGATTGGATTTCTGATAGTTCTTGTTCAAATTCGTCCATAAACATCTCTTGCATCTCTGAAAGACCAAAAAATAGTTTGACGGGTGTGGTGTCAGACGTTTTGTCCATCTGCCGAATCATCGATAGGAAAGGGGCGACTCCGGTACCGCCAGCAACAAAATAGCGGTCATTGTTGGAAACTTTCCGAATATTAAAAATGCCTTCGGGCCCTGATGCGTCTAGGCGATCTCCTACGCTGATTTTGTTGACGAGATAATCAGAAAATTCGCCATCAGGAAGGATGCGAATTAAAAATTCCAGTTGGCCCTTGTCGGTGCAAGCTGAGGCCATGGAGTAGCTGCGTTGTGACTCAGTGCCGGGTATTTTCAGATTTACGTATTGTCCAGCAACGAAGTCAAAAGTTTGTGGTGAGCTGTCATCACTGCTGATGGTTTGTAGTACTAGCCGATAGACATTGCTTGATACCAGCCCACATTCACTGACAGTGGTTGTGAAGTCATTTTTTGGTAGCCGAGAGCCGTAGGTCACGCGCTCAAACTCATACGGAATGGCAATCTCTAGGTCGCTGGCTGGCTGGGTTACGCAACCCAAAATATAACCATCATCTTGTTCAAACTCAGGCAGTGCGTCAGTGCTAATATCGGTGGTGAAGTCATATTCACCTTCGGTCACAAGCAATTTACACGTTGCGCAAAAGCCATTCATGCAGCCGGTTTGCAGAATAACGTGGTTATCGAGGGCACCTTCAATGAGGGTTTTTCCATCTTCGCAATTGAAGCTTAATTTTTTTCCATCTGGAAAATTGCAGGTGATTGCATGGGTGGTCATGTTGATTCCGTTATTAATTGTTAGTAATGGGTGGGGAAGCTATTTTCAGCGAGATGCTCTCTATTCTGACAAGCTTGGAAATAGTTAGCCGGTGATATGCTCATAGGCTTGGCTGAGTGACATTCGGCTTTCAAGAATAAGATCACAGGCTTCTCGTGCCGCACCTCGACCACCGGGTGTTGTGCTGGTCCAGTGCGCGTGCTGAAGCACAAGCTTGTGTGCATCCTGGACGGCCATAGCGAGTCCAACCTGTGTCATTACCGGGAGATCGATGACGTCGTCGCCAAGGTAGGCTACCGACTCAGCAGCAAGGTTGGTTTCTTGGAGTAGTTTCTGGAAGCAGTCGAGTTTTTTTTCAACGCCGGGGAAATAGTGATGAATTCCCAGATCACTTACCCGTCTGGCTAACGCAGGTGATTTTCGAGCGCTGATGATTGCAACATCAATTTTGTGATGCATCAGTACTTTGATGCCAAGGCCATCTTTAACGCAGAATTTTTTGGTCAGCTCTCCAGCCTCGGAATAGTAGAGGCTGCCATCGGTGAGTACACCGTCAACATCAAAAATAACAAGCTTGATTTGATTCGCTCGGCGGCTCAGTTCATTGGGGTCAAGCATCGAATGTTCTCCGGTTAAATCTCAAATGGTGGTAGTGATTTGATGAGGTCATCGACAGCTTTGACTTGAGAAAGAAACGGTTTTAATTGGTTTAAAGGCAGTGCGCAAGGGCCATCACACTTTGCTTGGTCTGGGTCAGGGTGAGCTTCGAGAAATAGGCCCGCAATGCCCTGAGAAACGCCAGCCTTTGCCAGTTCTAGCACCGCTTGCCGGCGCCCACCTGCGGATGCTTGTTGTCCGCCTGGAAGTTGCAGAGCGTGGGTTACATCAAATATTAGTGGGCAGCCAAGCTGCTTCATGATGCCGAACCCCAGCATGTCAACAATCAGATTGTTGTAGCCAAAACTACTGCCTCTTTCGCACAACATGACTCGATCGTTCCCCGCATCTTCAAACTTTTTCAGGATATGAGACATTTCTGCTGGGGCAAGAAACTGTGCTTTTTTAACGTTGATGACAGCCTGAGTTTTTGCCAGCTCGGTGACTAAATCTGTTTGTCGAGACAAGAAGGCTGGGAGCTGCACGATGTCGGCGACTTCAGCAACGGGAGCTGCTTGCCAAGGCTCATGAACATCGGTGATGATGGGTACTTGGAAGCGTTCCTTGATATCAGCAAGCAGGGTTAGTCCTTGTTCCAAACCTGGGCCTCGAAAGGAGTGGATAGACGAGCGGTTCGCTTTGTCGAAGGATGCCTTGAATACATAGGGTATTTGTAGCTCGCTACAGACCTCTTGAAACGTTTGTGCTACCTCCATTGCTAACTCTTTCGATTCAAGGACGTTCATGCCGCCTAGCAGGACAAGAGGTCGGTGATTGGCAAGCTGCACATCAAAAGTTCGCAAATCAATATCGGTTAACATAATATCTCGGTAAATAGTTGATAATTATTCGGGAGTTACTAGAATAGCAAGGCCTTAATTCAGTTGGGGCAGGGTGATTCTCGTGCCCCATTAGGAAATGGTATTCCTTCACGCAAAGCAGGAAGATAAACCATCAATGATGATGGTTGCTGTTTGGTGATCTTCAGGTTTATAACGCGACTCAAGGCTAAAAGGATTTATGATTAAAGTATTTCGTCACCACGTACCGGCAAGTTTTTTCTCTCTTTTCGGCGTTGAATTTATTGTACTCTTTTTCACGTCGTATCTTACTGAACTCGTACTAGTTACCACCGAATGGGGATTCTCTGCCGGTGATCAGCAGCGAGTGATACTCAATGCCATCGTGTTCGCAGTAGTTTTGACACTGATGTCGATGCTAACCGGCTCCTATAACCGTGATGTTGAGGGTGGAAAAATTGGTCGTTTGACGCGGCTGATTGTGGCGTTTGTTTTTGGCTATATTGTCCTTGCTATCGTTAGTTATTCCTTTCCTGAGCTCAATCAGGGGCGCCGTTTGTTGGCGTTCTCACTGCCGTTCGGCTTTTCCATGCTGGTGGTTACTCGACTTGTTTTTTTTCGAATGGTTAAGAGTGATCGCTTTAATCGCCGCGTGTTGGTGGTTGGTGCAGGTGAGAATGCGCAGACTATTTTGATGGCATCCCGAGCGCCTAATAGTGGCTTTGTGGTTGTTGGTTGTTTATCGGTCAGCGGTGAGTTGCCGGTGGTCAATGATGCGACTGTGGTAAGTGCTAGTGGTGGTTTGAATCAGTACGTGGATGAGTATGATATTGATGAAATCGTTGTGGCGATCTCTGATCGGGGTACGAGTGTACCTATGGATGAGTTGTTG
>JQIA01001798.1_pt1 | contig 11531 bp, 7 predicted proteins | sample 811431 | NCBI WGS metagenome assembly JQIA01 (sample SAMN02998118, study PRJNA258478) | marine sediment metagenome | biome: marine; feature: seafloor; material: sediment; isolation source: oil-polluted sediment collected from 3 locations (0.5 km, 0.7 km and 0.9 km)... | place: USA: Gulf of Mexico ... | reverse complement strand
TATAAAGCAGCGCTTATAACGAATACGATAGGCTTAAAGAGCCGTATTCATGGTGATGTGCTTGCTGTTTGAATTCACGCGTGCGCACCACCCACGCAAAAGATACCTTCCAGCCATAGCTCAAAAAACTGAGGCCGCTGGAAAATTCTGCAAGCCCGTTTTCTTTATCCACCTCATGACTGTCGCGAAAGGTATTACCGTCGAGAAATATATCGCGGGCAACCCAGCGTACATCCGATGACACAAAGGCGTGAAGGCCGTAAAAAACCGCATTGCCTGTGCGACGCCGCAAGTCACCTTGCCCTGGTGCACTGTTATCGCCACCAGGGCGAACCGCTGATGTGCCAAAGTCATTGGGCAAATCCCAGCCAATACGGTATTCACCACCAACATTAAGATACGTCGCAACATTGCCCACACTCACACCACCGTGGGCAATAAAATCTTGACCCAAACGCTTCACCAGCCGGTGGCGAAAAAGGCGCTGCTTGTGCTCGTAACTGACATTAACAGCCAGCTCATTTTCAAGCTGGTTATCCCAACCTCGGAACTTATCAAAGCCTCTTAAATCGTGAATAAAATCTTGCGCCTCTTTGCCCAAAGCCGCCGACCCAATAATGCCGAGATTAATTTCCACCGAATCCAGATACTTATCACTACGCGCATGATAGGCAAAACCCGTATAAAGATAAGCCGCATAGGGTCGCTCATTAGGCAGCAAGGCTGTTTCTTCAATATGGCTTGGTGTATACATCAGCTGGCCGAGCGTGATGACCAAGTTATGCTCCATACCGGTTTCAATGTGATTAAAAAAACGTAGCGTTTTATTAATTTTGCGAATCCACGGAGCAAACTCAGGATCATCAAAATACGATGTGGTATCCGGCGATACCCAAGAGACACGAATGCCGTTGGTATAATTTTGGTCCGTCTCCCCAAACAAATCATTTTCGAAATAGACGCTTAGCGTCCACGGATTTGTACTCGCACTCCCCGCAAAAACATGATGAGAAAAAACAAGCGGGAATAAACACAGTAAAACAACCAGAACTTTTGACATTAATGCACCCAAACTCGCTCAAGTATGTATTTTTATCCGGTGGCTGCCACAGGTAACGGACAAAAACCCGCTATCGATAAAGCCATCACTCTCGACCCAATTTCAGGGCAATCGCCTTGCCCTTGATTGAAAGATTAACAGGGATTACAGTCTTCTAATAAATTTCTTCTAATAAATTATAGAGCCGCCCTATGAAAAAAATAAAAAGAATAGCCCTTCTTATTGATTGTGACAATATCAGTCACCACTCAATAGAGGGTGTTTTAGAAGTACTTGCTGAATATGGCCAGGTCAATGTGCGCCATGCACACGGCGACTGGAATAACCCATCATTATCTGGCTGGACGACAAAATTACACCCCCATGCTATAAGACCCATGCAGCAGTTTGCATACACAAAAGGAAAGAATGCCACAGATTCCGCGATGATTATTGATGCCATGGATTTACTTTATAGTAAAAATATTGATTCATTTGCGTTAATGACAAGCGATTATGACTTTACGCCTCTTGTTCTGAGGATTCTCGAAAATGGAATGCCTGTTTATGGCTTTGGCGAAAAGAAAACACCGCAGCCATTTGTTGACGCTTGCTCTCTATTTACCTATACAAAAAATACAGCCTCTAAAAAAAAGACAATAAAAAAAGAAAAGCCTCCGGTAAAAAATAACGTTTTAAGCGCGAACACTTCGCTGGTTCATCTCCTCAGAACGGCGGCTGAACAAACAGCTGGGGATGATGGCTGGGCTCATATAAGCAAAGTGGGAAGCTATATTTCAAATAATAATAGCTCATTTTCCTCCATAAACTACGGATATAAAAAACTTGGCGGCTTAATAAAAGCCACCAAACTATTCAATACTAAAATGAAGAACAATGGATCCGCTATGTATATAAAGGATGCTCGCCAATAAACTTATAAAAAGGCGCTCGTTAAGATGCAAACTGCGCTGTTTGGCTTGGTCGCGTAAGGCATACGCCTTTAATTATGTAAATGCTCGAATTTACGACACGAAAAATAAAGCTTCTTTAAGCTCTATGGGTTTTTCTTTTTTTCTTAAGTGGCAATGCCTGACATTAATAGCCCTGACGAGCCCAAAGATATTAAGGCCATTCAACTAGGCTCTACTGCGGACAAAGCACTGATCAATTTTATGAAAAAATTTACAAACCTGTTAAAAGTCTCGGCATTTATTTACCTTGGAATCTAGCAGAGATTTTAAGCGGGAAAATGCGGCCAAGAGTGAAACTGTGGGCGGCCAATAAACCCACCACGACCCTCGGAACCTGCTTTTCATGGCGATTGCGCGAGGGTTTTACAAGGCCTTTACTACAAGGCTTTACTACAAGGTCTTTTTAGAAGACGCGGGAGAGGCCAATAAAGGCTGGGGCTTTATTAGGACTGGCGACTTATAGCCATTATTCTTTAAACCGTCGCGACCGCCGGTATCCAGCCAACGCTCAATGCCCCCCGATGCGGCTAGGTACTCAAACCAAGCACGCCACAGCGCCTTACGCAGATCAAGGGCGCTATCTTGGCTGTTCAATGTTTGATCAAGCTGCATCAGAAAGTCTGTCGTGTTCAGCTCACCCATCACCCATAAATTGTACAGCTGCCCGCCTTGCTTCAAGACGCTCGCGTGCCCAATACGCTGCCATTCACTCATCGCTCTTTGAGCAACCTGATAACCTTCACGCGCACTAATTAAGCGCACACGGGCGCGTTGTAAAGCATCATCCGCAAGAAATTGTGCTTGATGATGTCGCGCCTGAGCAGCCGTAAGCACATGGCTAAAACCCTGATCCATGGGCAGGGGAATTGATACGTGTACGCCGATAAGCCCGCGTCCGCCTTCTTTACCCGCCACCACGCCAACACTCGGGTCAAGCGCCTGCTCCGCTTTGTGCATTTGCACACCCGCAAGAGCAAGTGCAACACGACGCTGGCTGATTTGTACTTCAGGCAGTGCTTGCAACAAGGATGCAACATCGTCTTTCGCCGGCAAAACGGGTAAGCCCGCATCCAGTAATGGCCATTGCTTATACGTCGAGCTGTAAGCAAACATACTTACTTTTTGGCGTGCTTCAATCAAACCTGCCGCTGCTGTCGCCTGACGTAAGCGCGCATCGGTATAAACCAGCGTCGTTAAATTCAGCTCTGCTGAAGACACATTACCAAGCTCAACACCTTCTTTAGCAAGGTCAACAAACTTCCGCATTAAGGTCAATCGCTCCAAAGCCAAAGCACTGTGTTCAATATTGGTTTGGTAGTCGGCTAAGGCCAATAATAAGCCGATCGTTAAGCCCCGCCGCTGTAATAAATAATGCGCTTCCGACAGTTTTACATCCGCAGTGGCCAAGGCAACACGCGCTTCACGCTTACCGGACCAATCCAGCGTTTGGCTAAGACCCATAGTGAGGGTATTGTGAATAGCACTCTCGGCACCCAAGGTTAACGAGGGATTATAAACACGGTGATCTGCCGCTCGTTGAATCGCCTCACTCGCGGTAATGTGCGCCTGTGCCGCTGCAACACGCGGGTGTTTATCAATTACTGTACGCACAAATTTCAATAGCTCAGAACCCGGCAATAGGTCCGTTTTCGCCATGGCAGGTGAAGCACACATGCCGCCCCCCCAGATCAGGGCCATCAAGCTTAATGTAATAACAGCGGCAACACGTCGTACTTGCATGCAGAAACCCTAATTTTTTTATTGAGAACAAACACAAAACCTACGAAAATCAATAGACGCTACGTAAATCCATAAGACATCATCCTGTAGGCCAAGCGCGCAGTTTATACTAAGGCCGCACGGATTAAATCCGTTTTTTCTCCCGCCGTAATACGGTTTAGTATACGTAGGTAAACTCTCTCGACACGCCCCTTAAAAACAACCCGGGAATGCAACAATTTTGAAATTTCTTCACGCCGCAGATATCCATCTCGACAGCCCTTTACGCGGGCTGGAACGTTACGAGGGCGCACCCGTCGCTGAAATTCGCGGCGCAACCCGCAAGGCCTTTGACCAACTCATCGAATTGGCCATCGAAGAGGCGGTGGCCTTTGTCTTACTGGCAGGCGATATTTACGACGGCGATTGGAAGGATTACAACACGGGCCTGTATTTTATCGAGCGCATGGCGCGGCTACGCGATGCGGGCATACGGGTCTTTTTAATTGCGGGTAATCACGATGCCGCCAGCCAAATTACCAAGCATTTACGCCTACCCGATAACGTCAAACTCTTTTCCACACGCAAACCTGAGCGCTGTATTCTCGATGATTTAAATGTGGCTGTCGTCGGCCAAGGTTTTGCCAATCGCGCAGAAACCCGCGATCTCTCCGCTGCTTATCCCCAAGCGGACCCGCAGCTCTTTACCATTGGATTGTTGCATACCTGCCTTGACGGTAAACCCGGACACGAGCCTTACGCACCTTGCACGCTGGATGGCTTACGCTCCAAGGGTTATCAATATTGGGCTTTGGGCCATGTGCACCAGCGGGAAGTTGTCAGTGAATCACCTTGGGTTGTCTTCCCCGGTAACATTCAAGGCCGCCATATCCGTGAGACGGGGCCAAAAGGCTGCACACTGGTGCATGTCGATAACGGCCAAGTCAGCACAGTCGAACACCGAGACCTCGATGTCATGCGCTGGCAAACATGCCCACTGGATGTCAGTGCTGCCACCAGCTGCGAGGCTATTTACGAACAGGTATGCGAAACCTTACAAACTCAACTCGACCTCGCTCAAGGGCGGCTCCTCGCCATACGGCTGACACTCCATGGCGCTTGCCCTGCTCACGCAGCCCTGTATGCCGAACAAGACCACTGGGTTCAGGAATACCGCGCCTTTGCCACCGGCCTTGGCGGTGCCGGACTTTGGCTTGAAAAAATCGACATTAAAACCCACACCTTTATTACAGTAGATGATGTTCTTGCACAGGATGATGCACTCGGCGGCTTATTACACAGCATTCAAAACATCGAACTCGATGATGAAATGCTCCAAGTACTAGCGGATGAGCTTGGCCCTTTACGGAAGAAACTACCCCCTGAGCTACTTCACGGCGAAACCGCTTATGACCTCCAAGATAACGACACGATCAAAGACTCACTCGATAACATCAAAGACCTGCTACTCGCCCGATTACTCGCAGCCCCCGGCACAAAAACCCCGAGTGTAAAAATATCAGGTACAAACAAAAAAGGAGCAGGCCAATGATTATTGAATACTTGAACCTCGCTGCTTTTGGACCCTTCACTGAGCGGCTACTCACCTTTAATACCGAGCATACCGGTGATGGACACGGCCTGCACATTGTTTACGGCCCCAATGAAGCGGGCAAAAGCTCCTCTCTGCGCGGCCTAAAAGCCCTGCTTTATGGTATTGATGAACGTACGCCCGACAATTTTATCCATGCCAATAACGCACTGCGCATCAGCGGCAGTTTGCGTAATGCCAGCGGCCACACTCTGGCCTTTACACGCCGCAAGGGCCGCAAGAACACCTTGTTAAACCTGAATAACGAGACCCTAGACCCACAAAGCCTTAGCCCTTTTCTCTCCGGTGTCACCGCAAATCTCTTCGATGCACTGTTTGGCATTGACCACGCCGCACTCTTACAAGGCGGCCAAGAAATTCTTGAACAAAAAGGCGAACTCGGCCAAGCGCTTTTTTCTGCCGCTCTTGGTCGCCAAACATTGCATAAGGTATTGGAGCAGCTGGACACCGATGCCGCCGCACTTTTCCTCCCCAATGGTTCAAAGCAAACCATTAACATCGCCCTCAAACACTACAAAGAACTGAAAGCACAAATAAAGGAGACGGCATTATCGTCACGTGAATGGGATGAGCATCACCGCGCACTGGAAAAAACCAATGAGGCGCTGGCACAAACGGAATCTGAGCTGGCCAAGCAGCGACACGCTCTCAATCGACTTGAGCGCATCCAGCGGGTGCTGCCCAAACTAACACGGCGGCATGAACTACTAAGCCAGAAAAATGCATTGAATAACGTCACTATTTTACCGGACGATTTCACGAAACGTCGCCAGCAAATTATGGGGGAGCTTGATACGGCGCAGGCGCTTTTTAATCAAGACACACAGCGTCAGGATAGCCTGCTTACGCAAAAGAATGCACTCGTCATTGACCCTGCAATCATCGCTCAGCGTGAAACCATTCAAGCACTTTACGCCCACCTTCCCCGTTATAAACAAGCGCAACAAGAACAGCCCCAGCAAGCAACAGAGCAACAACAGCTATTGCTCGATATTGCACAAGGTTTTACAGACATTCATGCGCAATTACCACAAACAACACAGGCTGAGCTCAAAGCAATTTTAGCGAAAAAAGACGCGCTTATCGCGCTCGCCAATCAACACACCGTTTTAGAGTCTCAGGTAAAGCAAAAGCACGTGGATTACGAAGACGCGGCCAACAAGCGCAACAAAGCCCACAAAAACCACCAGAGTCTTCCCGCGCTTAAATCGGTCAACAGCTTGCGCCAGCATTTTCGTGTTATCCAAAAGAAAGGCGATATTGATCTTGAAATACACACGCTTGAACAGACGCTGTCACAACTCAAAACAGCCTGTAACACCGCCCTAGCACGCTTCACGCTTTGGCAAGGCAGCTGGGAAGAACTCCGCAATGTAAGCGTGCCCAGCGATGAAAGTATCCACCACTTTGAAACACGGTTTGCAGCACTCGACAAACACACACAGCGCGTCAATGAAAAACAAGAAGGCATCGAAACGGAATTGCACGGTATTTCACAGCAGCTTGATGTTATTCAAGCCACAGGGGATGTACCCACTGAACAGGCATTGATTGATGCCCGAACCACCCGTAATAAGCTCTGGCAACAACTGCGCAAAGACCGTGAAGAGCAACAGCAGGGTCACACTATTACGCCCAATAACACGCTAGCCCAGCACTTTGAAAACCAGCTGAATAACACAGATACCCTAGCGGACCGTTTACGCCGTGAAGCGGAACGCGTGCATGCACTGGCAAGCGCACAAGCCGCTAAAACCCAGCTGGAAAAACAGCGCGCGGATATTAACGCACAAAGCATGAGCAACGCGGAAGAACACACCACCCTACAGCAAGAATGGCAGGCGCTTTGGCTACCCAGCCATATCCAAGCGCGCACACCTCGAGAAATGCGCACCTGGCTCGACACTTTAATGACACTGCGTATACAGGGTGAAAAACGCGACTTACAACAACAGGAATTACAAACACTGCTCGATGGTCGAGAAGCCCAAACACACTTACTGAGACAAGAGCTTGCCGCATTAAATTACACCAGCCCATCCGGTACATTGCTTGAACCTTTATTATTGACCTGCGAGCAAAGCCTCGCGGATCACGACGCCCATATCCGCGAACGGGAAAATCTAGAGAAAAACCTTGCCGCATGTGACGACGCCCTTGCAACATCAAGCACGGCACAGCAACACGCGCTTAATGACCTGAACACATGGTCAAATACATGGGGCACATTAACCAATAGCCTCGGCATTAATACGCAGACCCACCCACCTGAAATAACAGCGCTACTCATCAAAATTGACTCCCTGATTAAGCAGCAAAATACCTCTGAAAAGCTGGCCGCACAACTTAAAACATCCAATGAAGCAACACGCACATTTCAGAAAAAAGTCGATGCCTGTATAGCCAACACCGCCCCTGAACTCATGCCTTGGGCCTTGCCCGATGCCGTAACGCAACTCCATACTTTACTATCGGAAAATAACGAAAAAAACACACAGCACAAGCACATTGAAAAAAACTTGCGTCAAATACAGCAAGAAATTCAAACGGCAAGAACACAGATCGAAACGATGGATGGCAAATTACGTAGCCTATGTATAGAAGCTCAGTGCCTTAACACACCCCCACAAGCTCAAGTGAACAGTGATACCTCTACCCACTGGAACCACTACACTGAGTTTGAATTAAAAGAGCGCCAATCCCATGAATACTGGGATATAAAAGCGGCTATCGACACGATTGAAACAGAAATTATCCAGACTGGAGAAGGCGCATCAATTAGTGCGCTGGAAAAAGAAGTCGAGGGCTTGGACCCGCATACACTACCCGCAGAAATCACCCAATGCCATCACGCAATAAATGACACACTAGAGCCTAAACGGCTCGCCATTGCTCAAACAAAAGGCCGAGAAGAAAAAGAACTTGAACTCATGGACGGCAATAATACCAGCGCAGAGCTTGCTGAACAGGCACAAGCTGTATTAACGAAAATACGTTCAGATACCGAGGCCTATGTGCGCTCAAAACTTGCCGGAAAAATACTCCGCGACGAAATAGAACGCTACCGACAAGCAAATCAGGGGCCGCTCATTCAACAAGCCAGTCACTATTTTTCCCAGCTCACGCTCAAGACCTTCACCGGATTACTCACCGACTTTAACGAGAAAGATGAACCCACCCTCAAAGGACTACGTGCCAATAAAGAACAGGTTTCTGTAGAAGGTATGAGCGTCGGCACCCGAGACCAGCTCTATCTTGCACTACGTCTTGCCTCGCTTGAAAAATACATGGAAAACACAGAAGCCATGCCCTTTATTATTGATGACGTTTTGGTCGATTTTGATGACGAGCGATCATTTTCAGCATTAAACTTATTATCAAGTTTTGCAGAAAAAACGCAGGTTATTATATTTACTCACCACTTACGCATCATTGAACAAGCGGAAAACCTACCGATAAAAGCACGCATACACCACTTAAAATAAGCCTATAAAAACAAAACAGCCAACCACCTTAATGAAAAATTATGGTGGTTGGCTGTAGAAAACAACAACGCTTACAATATTTAATTTAATTTCTTACAGATTATTTATTTAACAAACAAGCTGACTTACTTATCACTATAAACCGGCGGTCTTTTTTCCATAAACGCTTTTCCGCCTTCCTCTAAAAAGGGCGAAATACAAATCACCTGACCTCGATCTTCCATCGCAATAACGGCTTCTAAACTACCCGCATCTTGAGAAATATTTAAACCTTCTTTTGTCATACGTAAACCCAAAGGCGACATCGCCAACATTTCTGCGGCCATTTTCTCACCTTCTGCAAGCAAATCATCAGGGGCAACAACCTCCGATAACAAGCCGATACGCTGCGCTTTCTGTGCATTCACAAAACGCCCACCCATCATCATTTCCGCCGCATTCGATGTGCCGACCGCTCTGGGCAGAAAGTAACTGATACCAATGTCGCAGCCGGTCAAACCAATTTTTGACATCGCCACGTTCATCCGCGCATTCTCAGCGCCGTAACGCACATCGCACGCCAGCGCGAAAGCAAAACCGCCACCCGTAGCAGCACCTTGCATCAACGCAATAATCGGCTGCGGGCAACGGCGCATACGCATAATGATTTCAGAAATCAAACGCTGGCCGCGCATATCACTGGGGTTACTCTTACCAAAATGGCCGGCATCGTTAAGATCAAGGCCGGAGCAAAAATGCTTACCCGCACCGCGCAAGACAACAACCCGAACCTCATGCCTGAAATACAGCTTTCCAAAATAGTCGAGCAATTCATCGGTCATCACTTGATCAATCGCATTAAAGTGCTCTGGCCGGTTTAAGGTTAGCCAGTCAGCGCCGTTTTTATGCTCGATCGACAAGGTTTCGTAATTATTTTCAGCAGATGCGGTCATGGTCTGTTTCCTTTATTCTTGTGACTTCAAGTATTGTTGTGGCGTTAAACACCAAGCGGTAGCAAGCTATTTCAGCTTTGTAGGGATGTTACTACAAAACACACGCAACACCCCCAGCCTCTTCCTCTATACAAGGCTGTAGACCAAGCGCTCGCCCCTGCCATATTTCTCCAGATTCATCGCCGGCTTCGCGCTATGATTGCATGCTTAAATGCACAAACAAAAATGAATACGCCGCAATGAATGAACAACGATGAATGAATAAACGCCCCGCGACAAAAAATGCGGCTAAGTTTGAAATACCGGCACCGAGAGGAATTTTGACCGACAACTACCACCCAAATGGACATCGCCAAGAACCTCTCTGGATAAGGGATAAAAGCTTATTCACTCGCCACATGCCGGTTAATTTACGCAGCTGGTTACGCGACAAAAGCTCGCTAACTCAGCGCCTAATACTTGCCAGTGACAAGCAATTTCACGTGCAGGTCGTGCGCCAAACAATGGGCAAACCTTTTCTTGGAGAGGCACAGCTGCTCGGTACCAAGCCGCATCAACAGGCCTTGATTCGCGAGGTCATTCTTTTCGGTAAGGGCCAGCCCTGGGTTTACGCACGCAGCATTCTGCCTGTCAGTAGCTTAAAAGGGCGACTTAAACGCTTGCGCAAGTTGGATGAACGTCCTCTGGGCGCACTCTTATTTAGCGACCCTTCAATGCGACGCGGGCCGCTGGAATTTGCCGCACTGCAAGCCGCCCAAATAACAATACCAGCAGAGCTGGCAATATTTGATACTCTACTGTGGGCGAGACGTTCGGTTTTTTATGTTGCTGACAAACCTTTACTCGTCAACGAGGTTTTTTTACCCACCTTTACCCCACTCTGAGGCGACATTACAGGACCCCATTCCACCATGCTCCGCTTACCACCAAGAACCCGTGATTTTTTACTTCTTATGCGTGTCAACAAACCCGTTGGTACGCTGCTGCTGCTATGGCCAACCCTTTGGGCACTTTGGATAGCCGCAGAAGGCACACCGGATTTATCCGTCACGGTTATTTTTATTCTTGGCGTTATTATTATGCGTGCGGCAGGCTGTGTTATTAACGATTATGCCGACAGGGATTTAGATGGCGCTGTCACCCGCACCAAAAACCGGCCGCTGGTCAGAGGGCTCATCCAGCCCAAAGAAGCGATGCTCTTATTTGGCGGGCTGTGCTTGGTGGCTTTTTTCCTCGTCACCATGACCAACCGCCTGACCGTTGCGCTTTCTTTCGGCGGCCTCGCCGTTGCGATGATTTACCCCTTTGTAAAACGTTACAGCCATTTACCCCAAGTGGTGCTGGGCGCAGCATGGGCCTGGAGCATCCCCATGGCATACGCGGCACAAACCGGCACCTTGGTGAAAGAAATCTGGGTGCTCTATTTTGGCGTTGTATTGTGGACGATTGCTTTTGATACCTTTTACGCCATGGTTGACCGCAAAGACGATCTCAAAATAGGCATTAAATCGACGGCTATTTTGCTCGGTGAACTCGACCTCTACATTATCGCGCTCTTACAAATACTGACCCTGCTGTCTCTACTGGTTACCGGTCACGCTTTTGACCTTGGCCAAACCTATTTCTACGGCATAGCGCTTGTCGGCCTGATGTTTCTTTACCAGCTGGTCATTGCCAGAACGCGAGAGCCGGCCCATTGCTTTAGAGCTTTTCGCAACAACCAGTGGGTTGGCGCGGTATTATTTATCGCCATTATGCTTGATTACAATC
>JQIA01001796.1_pt1 | contig 11544 bp, 10 predicted proteins | sample 811431 | NCBI WGS metagenome assembly JQIA01 (sample SAMN02998118, study PRJNA258478) | marine sediment metagenome | biome: marine; feature: seafloor; material: sediment; isolation source: oil-polluted sediment collected from 3 locations (0.5 km, 0.7 km and 0.9 km)... | place: USA: Gulf of Mexico ... | reverse complement strand
GAGTTTCCAATTTTCACACTCGTACTTTCAGGAGTTGAATTAACAACTGGAAGTTCTAAAATTGTCGCATAAAAATCTATCTGCTGATCTAATTTATTAGTAAATATTACAAGTTCATCTATTTTCATTTGATAGTAAAACTACTACAAATAAATCAAAAAATCAGGTTTGTTATATAGTATCATTTGATTTAAAAATAACTAAAAACTATGCGTATTGCTTATTGTAATAAATCAATTACAGTTGATTAACCCGTTTTAATCTTTTTGATTAGATGTATAAGTTCTCCATTTATGTAAACAATCTATCATATCTTGAGGTATTTCAGAATTAAATTGTAGCAACTCTTTTGTAATTGGGTGCTCAAACCCTAAGGTTTTTGCATGTAATGCCTGCCTTGGAAGTATCTTAAAACAATTATCTACAAACTGCTTGTATTTGGTAAATGTTGTTCCTTTTAATACTTGATTTCCCCCATACCGTTCATCATTAAATAGTGTATGACCAATGTGTTTAAAATGAGCCCTAATTTGATGCGTTCTACCTGTTTCTAATTTACACTGAACCAAAGTTACATAACTAAACCTCTCTATAACTTTGTAATGTGTAATTGCAGGTTTACCAAACTCCCCATCAGGAAAAACACTCATTTGAAGTCTATTTTTTAAACTTCTACCAATATGTCCTTCAATGGTTCCTGACTCTTCAGCTACATTTCCCCAAACCAACGCATAATATAATCGTTCTGTTGTTCTATTAAAAAACTGTTTCGACAAATGAGCCATTGCAAATTCAGTTTTTGCAACCACTAATAATCCACTTGTATCTTTATCAATTCTATGAACCAATCCTGGTCTTTCATTAGAATTTGTAGGTAAATTTTCTATATGGTGAATTAAACCGTTTACTAATGTACCAGAATAATTTCCGTGACCAGGGTGTACCACCATTCCTGCCGGTTTATTAACTACCATAACCTCATTATCTTCAAACAAAATATCTAATGGAATATCTTCAGCCACTAATAAATTTTCATGAGGTGGATGCGCTAAAACTACTCTAACAACATCCTTTGGTTTTACTTTGTAATTTGATTTTACAGCAATATCATTTACTAAAACATTTCCAGCTTTTGCTGCTTGTTGAACTTTATTCCGAGTTGTATTTTCAACAAAATTCATTAAAAATTTATCAACTCTTAATGGTTCTTGACCATCTTGCGCAACATATCTAAAATGTTCGTAAAATTCTTCTTTTTCTAATTCTTCTACATTCATTTGCTTTGCTCTCCTTACTTTTTATTATACTGTCCTGTTCCATTACCATCTCCCAATTTTAAGATAATTAATGAGTTTTTAGGAATCTTATCACCAGCTTTTAAATCTTTCTCTTTAAATCTCAAACCTCTTACAACATCTTTTGCGATATCTGAAACATACGTGATATCTTCACTAATTCTAAATCCTATGGCTTTTAATTGTGAATTTGCTTGTCTTTTAGTTTTACCATAAAAATCTGGTATTTCTATATTTTTATATCCTGAAGGATTCAAGGTTAAATAAATCTTTCTCCCTTCTTTTACAAAGTCACCTGCTTCTGGACTTTGTTCTATAACCGATTTTCTTGGAAAATCAGGATTATAACTCGCAGAATCTATCACTACAAAATTCAAATCTAACTCATCCAATACTCTTTCAACCTTAACTAAATTCATTTTTTTCAAGTCAAGAACTTCAATCTTTTGATTGTGATTTGTTGAAATATTTAACCATTTCATTACAACAAAAACAAATACAATGATAGCTACAAAAGCAAATAACAATTGCTTTAAAAATAGTTTCGACTTCATAAATTGAATAAGGCTCATATTCTTTTTTTTGATTTTGGGCAAAGATACTTTATAAATATCAACTTACAAATAGCCATTCTTATTGTTTAATAATAGAATAATCATTTGATTAAAAAGAAGTCAATAATTTTAAATTCAAACTTTTTAACTTTAAACTTTAAATATGTAAGTTTGTAGTTAAAGCTATTGTTATAAAATGAAAAAAAATATTGCAATAATTATGGGTGGTTACTCTTCAGAAGTTGAAATTTCATTGAAGAGTGGTGCTGTTGTTTATCAACATATTTCAAAAGAGAAATACAATGTTTACAAAGTTCATATCCTAAAAAATAAATGGGTAATTGTTGATGACAACTCAAATGAATTCAACATAAATAAACACGATTTTTCATGTATTATAAATGGTAATAAAGTAACCTTTGATTGTGTTTTTAATGCAATTCACGGGAATCCTGGTGAAAACGGTACTATATTGGCTTATTTAGATTTAATTGGCATAAAACATACATCGGCGCCTTTTTATCAAATGGCACTAACGTTTAATAAACGAGATTGCTTAAGTGTTGTAAAAGAGTATGGTATTAAAACAGCTACTTCGTTTTATATAAATAAAGGTGATGAAATTGAAATAGATAAAATAATTGCTAAAGTTAGCTTACCATGTTTTGTTAAGCCAAACAATGCTGGTTCCAGTTTTGGAATTTCAAAAGTTAAAACTAAGGAAGAAATGATTCCTGCAATTGAAAAGGCTTTTAAAGAAGATTCTCAATTATTAATTGAAAAGTTTTTAGATGGCCCAGAAATTACCATTGGAGTTCTAAACTTCAAAGGAAAAGTTACAGTATTACCTATGACTGAAATTGTTACAGATAATGATTTCTTTGATTTTGAAGCAAAATACTTCGGAAAATCAGAAGAAATTACACCTGCTCGTATTTCAAATGAACTACATAAAAAATTAGAAAAACTAGCTGCCAAAATTTATACTATTTTAGATATGAGCGGATTTACACGCTCTGAATTTATTATAGTAAATGGCGAACCTCATTTTTTAGAATTGAATACTGTACCCGGACTTACAAACGAAAGTTTAATTCCACAACAACTAAAAGCTGCAGGAATAAGCTTAGAAGAATTTTTTCATAATGCCATTGAAATGGCTTTAAATAATTAACAATGAGAAGAGCAATTTTCCCAGGATCGTTTGATCCAATTACACTAGGTCACGTAGATATTATTAATAGAGCTTTACCTCTGTTTGATGAAATTATTATTGCGATAGGTATTAATGCCGATAAGAAATATATGTTTTCATTAAAAGATCGTGTCAATTTTATAAAAGAAACTTACAAAGGAGAACCAAAAATAAAGGTTGAAACTTATGAAGGATTAACGACAGATTTTTGTGAAAAGACTGGGGTAGATTTTATTTTAAGAGGACTTAGAAATCCGGCTGATTTCGAATTTGAAAAGGCCATTGCTCAAACAAATAGAAAACTCTCAAATATTGAAACCGTCTTTCTTTTAACTTCTGCTAATACTTCATATATAAGTTCAAGTATTGTTAGAGATGTTTATAGACATGGTGGAGATATCTCAAATTTTGTGCCTAAAAGCGTAATTAAAGGCTAATCTATTTATGAGAACATTAATTTTATTACTATTCATAGTTTTAGCTTCATGCTCTAAACCCAACCAAAAGTCATCAGTTGATTTCACTACAAAATTTGAAAAATCATTAGGAACAGAAACAACAACTTACTTTGAAACCATAGCATATTTTGAGCAACTCGCCAATGTATATTCTGAAATATCAATGGTTGAAATGGGTCAAACAGATAGTGATTATCCTTTACATATTGTTATTTTTAACAGTGACGAAGAATTTGATTTTTCTAAAATAAATAATGGCTCTAAAAATGTAATTCTGATTAACAATGCTATTCACCCAGGAGAACCTGATGGTGTTGACGCCTCTATGATGTTGCTTAGAGACATAGTTATGAATAAAGAAAAAATTAAAGCTTTTGAAAAAGTAGTGTTAGTTTTTATTCCAACATACAATATTGGAGGAGCACTCAATAGAAATAGTTATTCGAGAGCAAACCAAAATGGACCCAATGAATATGGTTTCAGAGGAAATTCAAGAAATTTCGACCTTAACAGAGATTTTATAAAAGCCGACACAAAAAATGCGAGATCGTTTGCTGAAATTTTTCAGCTAGTTAATCCCGATGTTTTAATTGAAAATCATGTCAGCAACGGGGCAGATTACCAATATGGCATAACACATTTGTTCACACAACATAATAAACTTGGCAATGAATTAGGTGAATTTATTGAAAAAGAAATGTGCCCTGGAATTGAAAAATCACTGTTGAAAAAAGACATTATTATCACACCCTATGTAAATGTTTGGGGAAAGACACCAGACAACGGATTTAGTCAATTTTTTGATTCACCACGTTATTCAAGTGGCTATAGCACTTTATTCAACACATTAGGTTTAATGGTTGAAACACATATGCTTAAGCCATACAAACAACGAGTTGAACTCACCTACAGCATGTTAGAAAGTACTATTGACTTCACTATTAAAAATGGGGCTAAAATTAAAGAACTCCGCCAAAATGCAGTTGCTGAAATTTTACAACAAAAAACCTACCCTATTTCTTATCAATTGGATTCAACTAAATTTAGTACACTTCAATTTAAAGGATATGAAGGCTCCTTTATTGAAAGTAACGTAACGACCGGAAAACGATTGTTTTATGATAGAACAAAACCTTTTTCAAAACCTGTAAAATACTACAATCAATTTAAGCCAACTGCAAATATTAACATTCCAAAGGCATATATTTTAAAACAAGGGTGGTGGAAAATTGTAGATCGTTTAAAAGATAACAATATAAAATTTACTATTTTCTCAACAGACACTGTAATAGAGGTAGATGAGCAACATATAAAAGATTATAAAACAAGAACTAGTGCTTACGAAAGTCACTATTTACACTATAATACAACCGTGACTTCCTCAACAAAGACACTAGCTTTTAATAAAGGTGATATTTATATTCCTGTCCAACAAAATGGTGCCAGATATATTATTGAGACATTGGAAGCCTCTGCTACAGATTCATTTTTTAATTGGAATTTTTTCGATACAATTCTTCAACAAAAAGAAGGCTATTCAAGCTATGTTTTTGAAGATGTTGCCGAGCAATTATTAGAGAACAATCCAGTATTAAAACAAGCTTTTAATACTAAAATGAAGAGTGATAAAAGTTTTAAAAATGATTCAAGAGCACAACTAAATTACATTTATAAAAACTCTCCTTATTACGAAGAAGCACATCTAAGACTGCCTGTTTATAAAGTTTTTGGATGAATTTTCAATTAAAATTTTTTTATGGCCACTTAATAGTATCATCGTCAATAAATAATGGTGACCATTGAATTTCATCTAACACACCATCTATAAACCAAAAATTAATAGATTTTTCATCGATTTCAATAACCTTATGATTTTCACCATCGCGCTCTGAAACATCTTCTAAATAAGTATCTTCGATATTTAAATGAGCTAAAACATCTTTTTCAGATTTACCTATTAACGACTTCCCTTTAAATTCATAAAAACCAGAATTTACAGAAATCATTGTAAGTTTCCAGGCTTCTTCTTCATCAAAACTAATTGATATTTCTAATTCATCATATTGCCAAGATTCGGTTAAATCATTAGCACTATCAGAATGTGAATACTTATCAATATACGATGGTTCACCCAATATTAATTTAACCTCAGCTTTTGTCATCCCAAATTTAAGATTCCCAAGTCCAAAACCACACTTGATCTCTTTTAATGCTTTTTTCATAATTTAACAAGATTAATATCTTCTAACTGTTATATTGAACACTAAATATTTAATTTTTACCCAATTTTCTTAAAGCAACCCATTGTCTAAACATGTCTCTAGAATCAGTAGCTGGATAACCTACAACAGTTTTTCCTGCTGCAACATCGCTCATAACACCAGAACCTCCACCAACTACAGCTCCTGAATGAATTGTAAGATGATCTTTTATTGATGAACTGCCTCCTATAATAACACCATCACCCAAAGTAACAGAACCTGCCAAACCACTACTTCCTGCCATAATACAAGAACGACCTAAAACACAATTATGAGCAATTTGCACTAGATTATCTATTTTACAACCATCGCCAATTATTGTTGAACTAAATTTTGCACGATCAATAGTTGAATTTGCTCCAATTTCTACATCATTTCCAATAATAACATTTCCAATTTGAGGTATTTTCACCAATCCCCTACCATCATCACTAGGTCTATATCCAAATCCATCAGCTCCAATACTTACATTGGTATGAAAAATACAATTACTTCCAATTTCACTACGCTCACGAATTACAGTACCAGACCAAATAACCGTTTGATTTCCAATCTTGGTTTCATCAAATATATTAACGTTTGGATATAATATAACAGCCTCACCTAAAACAACATTTTTTCCTATATAACAATTTGCTCCAATTTTACTTCCCTCTCCTATTTTAGCAGATTCATGAATTACTGCTGTTGGATGAATATCAACATCCAATTGAGGTGGGCCAGGATTAAATACTTCTAATAATTTTGCCATTGCTAAATCTGCATTTTTTACTTTAATCAATGCGCGATTTTCTTCTGGTTCAATTTTTAAATTTTCATTAACTATAGCTGCACAAGCTTTAGACGATTTCCATAAATGAACGTATTTTTGACTTCCAATAAAACTAATTTGATGAACACTTGCTTTTTGCAACTCTTCTGGACCATTAATTTTATTAGTGGTACTCCCAACCAATTTTCCTTTTAGAATTGCATTAATTTCTTGAATTGTATATAATTTCATTTATTTTTGTATTTTATTAAATTTTTAAAAAAGGACTTCTACATATTGTCAAATATATGTATAAATATATACTACTTAAGCCACCTCTTCATAAAATCCTTTTATTCTAAAAATTAAGATGCTGAATAAATTATTTAGATAAAAGTAAATGACAGATTCATCTATATATTTACATCTAAATTACGTATTTTGCAATCTACAAATTAGCTTAAAAATGAAAGTATGTATTGCCGAAAAGCCTAGTGTTGCACGTGAAATTGCTTCTGTATTAGGTGCAAACCAAAAGCACGATGGATATTTTGAAGGCAATGGTTACGCTGTAACCTATACTTTTGGGCATTTATGTACCTTATTTGAACCTAACGATTATAAACCTTATTGGAAAAGTTGGGATTTGAATAATTTACCTATGCTGCCAGAAAAATTTGAAACCAAAGTTGTTGCAAATGATGGTATCCAAAAACAATTTAACATTGTTAAAAGTTTATTTGATAAAGCAGATGTTATTATAAATTGCGGGGATGCCGGGCAAGAAGGAGAACTAATTCAGCGCTGGGTAATTAATCAGGCTAAATATAAAGGAGAAGTTCAACGCTTATGGATTTCTTCCTTAACAACTGAAGCCATTAAAGAAGGGTTTCAAAACTTAAAACCTGCTGAAAACTACGATAATTTATATTATGCTGGTTTTTCAAGAGCAATTGGAGATTGGTTATTAGGTATGAATGCTACCAGATTGTATACCGTAAAACACGGTGGGTACAAACAAATGTTGTCTGTTGGTAGAGTTCAAACTCCTACCCTAGCAATGTTAGTGAATCGGTTTAAAGAAATTGAAAATTTCAAACCTCAACCTTATTGGGAATTACAGACCTTATATAGAGATACGCTTTTTAACTGTGAAGAAGGTCGATTCCTAAAAAAAGAGGAAGGTGAAATTTTTGCTAATAAAGTAAAGGAGAGTGATTTTGAAATTGTTTCAATCACAAAAAAGAAAGGAAAAGAATACGCTCCTAAATTATTCGATTTAACTGGTTTGCAAGTGTATTGCAATAATAAATTCGGTTTTTCAGCTGATGAGACCTTAAAAATTGTTCAAAAATTATACGAACAAAAGGCCGTTACCTACCCAAGAGTAGATACTACTTTTTTACCAAATGATGTATATCCTAAAATAGAAGGCATTTTAAAAAACCTAACCAACTATGCAGCCTTAACCCTACCATTATTAGTTAAAAAGATAAAAAAATCGAGTAAAGTTTTTAACGATAAAAAAGTAACAGATCACCATGCAATTATACCTACTGGCGTACAAATAAACTTACAGTATGCTCAACAGCAAGTTTACGACATAATAACCAAACGTTTTATTGCTGTTTTTTATAATGAATGTGCCGTTGCAAATACTGCTGTTATTGGAAAGGCTGATGATGTAGCCTTTAAAACTACTGGTAAAGAAATTTTAGAAAAAGGTTGGCGTGTTGTTTTCGAAACTCCAGGAGTCGAAAAAAAAGAAGCTGGAATTTTACCAACTTTTGGAAAAGGAGAAAGAGGGAGTCATATTCCGTCATTTATTGAAAAGCAAACCAAAGCACCTAGCTATTATACGGAAGCTACGCTTTTAAGAGCTATGGAAACTGCTGGAAAGCAAGTTGACGATGATGAGATGCGAGAATTGATGAAGGAAAACGGAATTGGCAGACCATCAACTCGCGCAAATATTATTGAAACATTGTTCAGAAGAAAATATATAGTACGAAAAAAGAAACAACTTATACCAACGCAAACAGGAATAAGATTAATTGATACCATTCAAAATGAATTGTTAAAATCTGCTGAACTTACAGGTCGATGGGAAAAAAGATTAAAAGAAATTGAACAAGGAACTTTTAATGCCGGAACTTTTATAAAAAATATGAAAAAAATGGTAGATGACTTGGTTTATGAAGTTCGTTCAGAAAAAGTAAGAGCAAACATTTCTTATACCGCAACTATTAAAACTTCAGAAAAAAAAATTATAAAAAAGTTTACTGGAATTTCAATTTTAAAATGTCCTAAATGTAAAAAAGGAACCATTTTAAAAGGTAAAACAGCTTTTGGCTGCAGTAATTATATAAATGGTTGCGATTTAAAACTTCCGTTCACATTTTTAACTAAAAAAATCTCTGAAAATCAATACATAAGACTTCTAAAAAAAGGATGCACTGTTAACTTAAAAGGCTTTACTACAGATGCTGGGAAAGTTGAAGGACTGGTTAGATTTGATGACAACTTCAAATTAAAACTTGAAGAAAAAAAAGACAATTCTAAAAAAGAAATCCCTGATGAGCTTACCTGTCCAAAATGCAAAAAAGGTACTGTTTTAAAAGGAAAATCAGCTTATGGATGTAGCAACTACAAAAATGGTTGTGATTTTATTTTCAGTTTTGACGCCATTCGACAAAAAGCAAATGGACAACCATTAACCAAAGAATTAGTTTATACTATTTTGAATGGAAACTAAGCATCAACATTTTATCATTTACAAACCTGATGGTTATTTAAGTCAGTTTGTAAACAACCAAACCAAAAGAACCAATAAAAAAATGCTGGGTGAGTTATTTAATTTCCCAGAAAGCACCATGGCTATTGGCAGATTAGATGAACCTTCAGAAGGATTATTACTACTCACAACTGATGGGAAAACCAGCGAATATATTAGAAGTAATAAAGTTGAAAAAGAATATTATGTCCAAGTAGACGGTATCATTACAGATGAAGCTATAGAACAACTAAGAAACAGTGTTGAAATTAGTTTTGAAGGATCAACCTATAAAACTAAACCATGCAAGGCTTTTAAATTAGAGTCAATTCCAAGCATACCTGCAAGAAGAAAAAAAATTAGAGACGAAAGACACGGACCAACTAGTTGGGTGTCCATTACGCTTAGAGAAGGGAAATACAGGCAAGTTAGAAAAATGACCGCTGCTGTTGGTTTTGCCACCTTAAGATTGGTTAGAGTTCGCATAAACAATATTGTCATTGATAAAATGCAGCCTACTGATGTACTTCAAGTTGAATCCTTTTTTGAATAACGACTTTCGTTAAAACCATGTTAAAATAAATTTCTTGCCAAAAACATTTATTTTAAAATTCTTAACTTGTTACTCTATAAATTAACCTATCAAATTTTAATATGACTACACTTCATATCAATGGAGAAAAACACAAAATAGATGTTGCACCAGATATGCCTTTGTTATGGGCAATTAGAGATATTATAGGACTTACTGGAACAAAGTACGGATGTGGAAAAGGACTCTGCGGATCATGTAAAGTATTGCTTGATGGTTCTCCCGTACAATCTTGCATAATTCCTGTTTCTGCAGCTGAAGGAAAAAATATAATTACTATTGAAGGAGTGTCAAAAAATTTGCAATTACTACAAGAATCCTGGGCAGAGTTAAATGTTCCACAATGTGGATTTTGTCAACCGGGACAGTTAATTGCAGCTACTGCCTTATTAGATAAAAATGACAATCCTACAGACGAAGATATTAACGAAGCTATGATTGGTAATATTTGTAGATGCGGAACTTATCAACGTATAAAAAAAGCGATTCATAGAACTGTTCAACTTAAAAACCAACACTAATTATGAATCCTATAAAAAATATAAGTCGTAGAAGTTTTGTAAAAAGTATTGGGTTAGCATCAGGTGGATTAATTTTAGCTTGTAATACCTCGGTTTTTTCAGATAATGAAAAAACTAAATTAAAAAACTTAATAGATTTTAATCCAAATTTATTTGTACAATTAAATTCAGATGGAAGTCTTATTTTAATTGCCTCACGATCAGAAATGGGTAATGGAGTTCGAACCTCGTTAACCTCTGTTATTGCAGATGAAATGGAAGCTGACTGGGAAAAAGTAATTGTTAAACAAGGTACAGGTGACAAAAAATTTGGAGATCAAAATACCGATGGATCAAGAAGTATAAGGTACCTGTATGATACCATGCGACAAATGGGGGCAATGGCAAAAGCAATGCTTATTACCGCTGCAGCCCAAACTTGGCAAGTTTCAGAAGAAGAATGTAAAGCTGAAAATCATTTTATCATTCATTCTAGTGGAAAAAAATTAGGTTATGGAGATTTGGTTGAAACTGCCAAAACTTTGGAACCTTCAACAGATATTAAATTAAAAGATCCAAAAGATTTTAAATATATCGGTAAACATTTAAGAAGTGTTGATGTTGAAGAATATGCCAATGGAACTGCAATATTTGGTTTAGATAAAAAAATTCCAAACATGAAATTTGTTGCTATTGAACGTTGTCCTGTAACTTTTGGAACTGTAAAAACATTTGATAAAACAGCAGCTTTAAAGATTGCTGGAGTTGAAGATGTAATTGAAATTCCAAGAATTGAAAAACCTTTTGGGGTACTTGGGGGAATTGCTGTTATTGCATCTAACACTTGGGCTGCTTTTAAAGGAAAAGAAGCTTTAAACATTGAATGGGATTTTGGAGATAACAAAGATTATGATTCAAAAAATTATATGAATCAAATTACAAAAAATGTACAAAAACAGGCAAAAGTTGGAAAAGATAAAGGAAATGTAAACAAAGCATTTAAAAATGCTGCTAAAACCATTGAAAGCACTTTTCAATTACCTCATTTGGTACATGCACCAATGGAAGTTCCAAATGCTGTTGCATGGGTACAGGGTGATACCTGTGAAGTTTGGGCTCCTACCCAAGCTCCCCAATCAGCAAGAAAAGAAGTTTCAGATTATTT
>JQIA01001794.1_pt1 | contig 11546 bp, 7 predicted proteins | sample 811431 | NCBI WGS metagenome assembly JQIA01 (sample SAMN02998118, study PRJNA258478) | marine sediment metagenome | biome: marine; feature: seafloor; material: sediment; isolation source: oil-polluted sediment collected from 3 locations (0.5 km, 0.7 km and 0.9 km)... | place: USA: Gulf of Mexico ... | reverse complement strand
AGCCACTTATTAAAAGACTTGTAAAAATAGCCCAAGGTAAAACTTTAAACAAGCATAATAAAAAGACAACCGTAAAGGTGTCTATAAATTGTGATAGAAATGTTGAGAAGTTATTTCGTAACCATAAATGTTTTCCTTTTGTGAGGTTTTTCCAGAAATGAAAGATTTTTATGTCGACAAATTGAGCAAATAAATACGCAATCATAGAGGCAAAAACAGCTAAAGGTGATAGACCAAAAACTTGATGAAAAGTAGCATCATTAATTGGTGAGTTATCTATTGCTGGAGCAAAATCTGCTACTAAAATAATGATCATCGAAAAAAAGGAAGCAAAGATTCCAGCAATTACAACTTGATTTGCTTTTTTCTTTCCATATATTTCTGATAAAATATCTGTAATTAGAAAAGTAATTGGATACGGTAAAATTCCGACAGAAATTTCAAAACGATACAAGCCCAAAGGTTCCCAATAGAAAAATTTTTGAAAAATTAAATTTGATGCTACCAAAGAAGCAATAAATAGAGCAGCGAGAATTAAATAAATATTGTCTGCTAATTGTTTGTCTTTAATTGTCATTGAGCGAATTTACTAAATATTCTCTTCAGTTTTAGAATTATGTAATTTGTTGATAAATAGACTTAGCCCTGATTGAAACGACATCCTTTTTTCTGTGTTTTTTAATAAGCAATCTCTTTCGGATTATGAAATTGCCAGAGTTTATAAAAACAAACTTAGAAATGGCAACGTGGAAAAAAGATATAGTGGAAAGCAGGAAATAGCTTCCAATAAAAATGATTATTTTTGCTGTCGATAAAAACAATAAACAATTACGTAAATAAATATTTTATGAAAGCATATATTTTTCCAGGTCAAGGAGCACAATTTACTGGGATGGGATTGGATTTATACGAGAAATCTGCCTTAGCTCAAGAATACTTTGAAAAAGCCAATAGTATTTTAGGGTTTTCAATTACAGACATTATGTTTGAAGGAACTGCTGAGCAATTAAAAGAAACGAAAGTTACTCAACCAGCAATTTTTTTACATTCTGTAATTTTAGCAAAGGTTTTAGGAGATTCTTTTCAGCCAGAAATGGTTGCAGGACATTCATTAGGTGAATTATCTGCCTTAGTTGCAAATGGAGTTTTAACTTTTGAAGACGGATTAACGTTGGTTTCTAAACGTGCTTTGGCAATGCAAAAAGCATGTGAAGCTGCACCTTCTACAATGGCGGCAGTTTTAGGGTTAGCTGACAATATTGTTGAAGAAACTTGTGCTGAAATTGATGGAGTAGTAGTTGCTGCAAATTACAATTGCCCAGGTCAGTTAGTGATTTCTGGTGAAATTTCTGCTGTTGAAAAAGCGTGTGAAGTTTTAACTGAAAAAGGGGCAAGAAGAGCTCTGTTATTACCTGTTGGTGGTGCATTTCACTCGCCAATGATGGAGCCTGCAAGAGAAGAGTTAGCTGCTGCAATTGAAGCAACTACTTTTAGTGAACCAACCTGTGCTGTATATCAAAATGTAGTTGCAAAAGCAGTTACAAGTCCTGATGAGATTAAAGCAAATTTAATAGCACAATTAACTGCACCTGTAAAATGGACGCAATGTATACAAGCAATGATTGCTGATGGTGGAACTGAATTTATAGAAGTTGGCCCAGGTAAAGTTTTACAAGGTTTAATGCGTAAAATAGATAGAAGTGTTGCCGCAAGTGGAGCATCTTTAGCTGAATAAAATAATTTATTAATAATAAAAAAGCCCAATTTCAAATTTCGAAATTGGGCTTTTTTGATGGTTATTTTGTTCTAATTCTTTATTTCCTTTTGTCTTTCATTTAAGAGAATTGGTTCTCCATATCCTAATTCTTTCATTCTTTCTAATTGAGTTGCAGCATCGCCTACAACTAACCAAATCATTTTATTAGGATCTACATATTTATTTGCTAATTCCTTAATGCGTTCTTTAGTCATGTTGTTAACTGTGTTTTCTCTGTCTTTTACATAATCAGATTTCCATCCATAAGAACTCATGTTAGATAGCATTCTTAATTTTGCTCTAGCAGTTTCAAAAGCTCTAGCATTACTTTTAATTAAGAAGCTTTTTGTAGTTTCTAAATCTTTATCAGAAAATGTTGTAGGATATTCTTCTAAAATTTTCTTTACTAATTGTGCAGATTCTAAGGTGACATTACTTCTTACTCCACTAGATATTGTAAAAGCTCCTTTAGCTTTTGTTCCTGAAAAATTAGAACGAATTCCGTATGTATATCCTTTACCTTCTCTTAATTCTTGTGTAAGTCTAGAGGCAAAACTACCACCACCTAAAATATAGTTCATAACAGAAGCAGCGTAATAATCTTTATCTGTAGCAGCTAAAGCTGGAGCACCAAATTGCAAAACAGATTGTTTAGCATTAGGAATGTCGTAAAAATAGACTGCTGGTTTTGTTGGTTTATCTGGAGTTTTATATTCTGGAATTGTCACTTTTTTAGCAACCCATTTTTTATTTAAATCTTCTAAGGATGCTGTAACTTCGTCTTTTGAAATGTTACCAACCACAAGTATTTTTGATATTGATGGAGAAATATAGCTGTTGTAATAAGCTTTTAAATCGTCTATAGTTATTTTTTCTACTGATGAAAGGCTACCTAGAGTATTCCTAGATCTGATATTGTCTTCACCGTAAATCAGTTTATTATATGCGTTTCTTGCCACAGAGTTTGGACTAGCTTCTTGCTGACGTAAACTAGCAATTACTGCTTTCTTTAATAAACCAAATTCTTTTTCATCAAACCTTGGTTCTAATAAAATTTCTTGTGCTAGAGCTAATGTCTTATTGTAGTTTTTAGCTAATGTTGTTCCGCTTATTGTAATACTTTCCTTACTAGCATAAACATTGATAGAAGCTCCTAGTTCTTGAATAGCTTCTTCTAATTCTTTTACTGTTTTGTTTTTAGTACCTTTATTTAATAAATCTGCGGTTAAATTAGCGACACCTAATTTATCCATGGATTCTAATAATTGACCTCCATCAATCGTTAAGTTAAAACGTACAAGTGGAACTTCATCACTTTTAATACCAAATATTTTTAAGCCATTTTCTAGACTACCTTCATAAACATCAGGGACAGCTAAAGAAGGAGATTTACCATAAGCAGGTTCAATACTTCTGTTAAATGAAGAAGGTGTTTTTTCATATTTCGCAGCAATTTTGGGATCAAAATTTTCTTCAGCCCCTGTAACTATTTTTTCCTCTACAACATTCGCTAAAACGGCACCTTTTAAGGCAAGGTTTGCTGAATTTTTTGGTACAAAGCTTGTCGCGATGTAGTTTTTGTTTTTAATGTATTTTTTAAAAACGTTCATTACATCTTCTGTGGTTACGGATAAAGTTCTTTTAATATCTTCGGTTACAAAACCAGGATTTCCTGTGTATGTATTATAAGAAGCTAAATTGGTTCCTTTCCCTAAAACACTAGATAAGCTTGAGTAAAAACTGGTTTCTTGCCCCGCTTTAATTCTATTTAAATTTTTTTCTGAAATTCCTTCAGATTCAAATTTTGCAAAAGCTTTTTCAATTCCGTTTTTAACTTCATCTAAATTCTTGTTTTTAAACGCTCTTATAATTAGTTGTGTTTCTCCCGATATTTCAGAAGTATAATTATACATTGTAGTATTAGAAGTTAATTTTAAATCATCTATTAAAACTTGATTTAGAGGAGCTGATTTCCCATCACTTAAATACTGTGTCAAAACATCTAAAGCATAAGAATCTGTGTGGTATCTTTCTACATTTGGCCAAACCATTGTAAGTTGAGGAACTCTAGCAAAATTATCTTCATAATACAATGACTTAATTTCTGTCACTTTTCCAGGTTTTTTCTCTAATGCAGGTATTTCATCTCCTTTAGGTATTTCATCAAAATATTTATGAACCCATTTTGTAGCTTGATCAATATCTATATCACCAGATAAAACTAATGTCGCATTATTTGGTACGTACCATTTTTTGAAAAAGGTTTTTACATCATTTAATGTTGCATTTTGCAAATCTTCTAAAGAACCAATTACTTGCCAGTTGTATGGATGACTTTTTGGGTATAAGTTTTTACCAATTACATATTGGTTATGTCCATATGGTCTATTATCTACACTTTGTCTTTTTTCATTTTTAACAACTTGTTTTTCTTTGGATAAAACTGGGTCTGTAACCGTATTTATAAACCAGCCTAATTTGTCTGCTTCTGCCCAAATCATTTTTTCTAATGCATCTTTTGGTACAGTTTGTAGGTAATTTGTTCTATCTCTAGAAGTAGAACCATTTGCTCCTGAACCTCCAATTCTAGCACTCATTTTATCTAAACCACCTTTTCCTAAATTTTCAGATTCTAAAAATAATAAATGTTCAAATAGATGTGCGAAACCTGTTCTACCTTCCGTTTCTCTTGCAGAACCAACATGAACCATTAATTCTACAGCCACAACAGGGTCAGATTTATCAACATGAAAAACAACATCTAAGCCGTTTTTTAATTCAATTTTTTCGTAATTAATACTTAATTCTGGAGTTTTTTCTTTGGATGACTCTTTACAACTAACAAAAGTTGCTGCGACCAAGAGGGTAATTAATATTTTTTTCATTTGAGTTGATTTTACAGTTTTTAAAAATACTAAAAATTAAAGCTTGACAAGCTTTGTGTTTTGTTAAATTAAAATAAAAAAAAAACCAAATTACTCTTTCCAATAATAAACGTAAATTTGCACCCTCTTAAAGAAAAATAGATGCAATACAATCACTTAGATATAGAAAAGAAATGGCAAAAATTTTGGGCAGAAAACCAAACTTTTAAAGCCAGTAATGAATCGGAGAAACCTAAATATTATGTATTAGATATGTTTCCTTATCCTTCAGGAGCAGGTTTACATGTTGGGCATCCTTTAGGATATATCGCAAGTGATATTTATGCACGTTACAAGCGTCATAAAGGTTTTAATGTTTTGCATCCACAAGGATATGATTCTTTCGGATTACCGGCTGAACAATATGCAATTCAGACAGGACAACATCCAGCAAAAACAACGGAAGAAAATGTTGCAACTTACAGGAGACAATTAGATAATATAGGTTTTTCTTTTGATTGGAGCAGAGAAGTAAGAACTTCAAGTCCTGAGTATTATAAATGGACACAATGGATTTTTATCCAACTTTTTGATTCTTGGTATAATAAAGACACAGACAAAGCAGAAGATGTTTCTACTTTGATTAAAATCTTTAAAAAAGAAGGAAACGCGATTGTAAATGCAGTTGCAGATGAAGAAATTACTATTTTTTCTGCGGATGAATGGAAAGCTTTTTCAAAAGTAGAGCAAGAAGAAATTTTATTACAATACCGTTTAACATTTTTGTCTGATACAGAAGTAAATTGGTGTCCTGCATTAGGAACTGTTTTGGCAAATGACGAAATTGTAAACGGAGTTTCAGAAAGAGGAAGTCATCCTGTTATTCGTAAAAAAATGACACAATGGTCTATGCGAATTTCTGCATACGCACAGCGTTTGTTAGATGGATTAGAAAAAATCGATTGGCCACAACCTTTAAAAGATTCTCAAACCAATTGGATTGGACGTTCACAAGGAGCAATGGTTTCTTTTAATGTTGATAATGGTGCTGAAAAAGCATCATCTGAAGTAAAATTAACGTATAAAGAATTAGAAGCTTTAAAAGAGTTGCGTCAGAATTTATCAAAAGCAGAAACAACGCTTTGGGATGAGTTAAAGAATAAAAAAGGAGCATCAAAATTTAGAAAAAAATATACAATTGGTACATTTTTGGTAGATTATGTATGTTTAGCAAAACAATTAATTGTTGAGTTTTCTGGTAAAGAAGATGAAGCTGCAAGAACTGAGTTTTTTAATAATGAAAGTTTTAATGTGATTCGTTTTAAGAACGAAGAAGTAATTGAAAACGTTCTTAAAGTTGTAGCTGCTATTAATACAGCTATTCAATTTCCAAAAGCAATTGAAAAAACTGAGCAAAAAGAAGATGTCACTTCGAGCGCAGTCGAGAAGTCTTATAAAATAGATGTCTTTACGACAAGACCAGATACAATTTACGGAGTAAGTTTTATGACATTAGCTCCAGAGCATGAGTTGGTTTCTAAAATTACAACGGATGCTCAAAAAGCAGCTGTAGAAAAATATATTACTGCAACAGCAAAACGCTCTGAACGTGATAGAATGGCAGATGTAAAAACCATTTCAGGTGCTTTTACAGGTGCCTTTGCAATTCATCCTTTTTCTGGTGAGAAGGTTCAAATTTGGATTGGAGATTATGTTCTAGCAAATTACGGAACAGGAGCAGTGATGGCAGTTCCTTGTGGAGATCAACGTGATTATGATTTTGCAAAACATTTTGGAATTGAGATTCCTAATATTTTTGAAGACGTAGATATTTCTGAAGCTGCACATACAGGTAAAGACGGAACAAAAATTGCAAATTCAGACTTTTTATCAGGATTAAAATATAAGAAAGCACTAAAATTAGCCATTTTTGAAATGGAGAAACGTGGTTTTGGTTATGGAAAAATAAACTACAGATTGCGTGATGCAGTTTTTAGCAGACAACGTTATTGGGGAGAACCATTTCCTGTATATTATAAGGACGGAATGCCACAAATGATAGATGCTGAGCATTTACCAATTGTGTTGCCAGAAGTTGAAAAATACTTGCCAACTGAAGATGGAAAACCACCTTTAGGAAACGCAACAGAATGGGCTTGGGATTCTCGTGGAAAGAAAGTTGTTTCTAACGATAAGTTAAAAAACAAAACGGTTTATCCTTTAGAATTGAATACAATGCCAGGTTGGGCAGGAAGTTCTTGGTATTTTAACAGATATATGGATGCTACAAACGCTAACGAATTTGCGAGCAAAGAATCTTTAGAATATTGGAAAGAAGTAGATTTATATATTGGAGGATCAGAACATGCAACAGGACATTTATTGTACGCGCGTTTTTGGCAAAAATTCTTATTTGATAAAGGAATTGTACCTGTTGATGAATTTGCTAAAAAGTTGATTAATCAAGGAATGATTTTGGGAACTTCTGCATTTGTGTATAAAGCAACTGCTTTTGTAAAGAATGGTTGTGGTTGTTCTGACGAAAAATCTAATGATGATGTTATAGCGAAGATACCGACAGTAATTGTTTCGAAAAATTTATTTAATTCTGATGATGAGTTTGAAACTGTAGTTAAAAATTACTTATTAGATAATAAATTCTTGGACCCTAATTTTGCAGATTTAGTAATGATTACTAAAACAGATTTACATGCTGATGTTTCATTGGTAAAAGCTTCTGATGAATTAGATGTTGATAGATTCAAAAATCATGCTTTAAATGCTGATTATAAAAATGCTGAATTCATTTTAGAAGACGGCGCTTATAAAGTTGGTAGAGAAGTAGAAAAAATGTCTAAATCTAAATACAATGTTGTAAATCCTGATGCTATTTGTGAAGAATATGGAGCAGATAGTTTACGATTATTCGAAATGTTTTTAGGACCTTTAGAACAAGCAAAACCTTGGAAAACTTCTGGTATATCTGGAGTTTCATCTTTCTTAAAGAAATTATGGAAACTGTATTTTAACGGAGAAATATTTGAAGTTTCAGACGCAGAACCAACAAAAGACGAATTAAAAACTTTACATAAAACAATTAAAAAAGTAGAAGAAGATATTGAGAATTTCTCTTTTAATACATCGGTCTCTACATTTATGATTGCTGTAAATGAGTTAACAGCTTTAAAATGTAATAAACGTGCAATATTAGAGCCTTTAGCAATTTTGGTTTCTCCTTATGCACCACATATTGCGGAAGAATTATGGAGTTTGTTAGGTAATAAAGAAAGTATTTCTACAGCAGATTTCCCTGTTTTTGATGCCAGTCATTTGGTAGAAAGTGCTAAAAAATATCCTATTTCTTTTAATGGTAAAATGCGTTTTACGTTAGAGTTATCTTTAGATTTATCTAAAGAAGAAATAGAGAAAGCAGTATTAGAAAATGAAAAAACAATAGCTCAATTAGAAGGTAGAACTCCTAAAAAGGTAATTGTTGTTCCTGGTAAAATTGTAAACATCGTTGGCTAGACCATGCAGTGTGCTTTTAGTATAGGCTAGTTTATCATAAATATTTTATTATAAAACCTCAAAAACTATTCTTTAGTTTTTGAGGTTTTGCTTTTATAACTATCTAATTTTAGATTGATTTTCTTGTTATAAAAACCTACTTTTGATAAAACTAAATTTTTATGCCTACTACAAGACAAAATGGAAGTTTATATACCAATATTCAAAATAAAATAGCAACCATAGAATTTGGGCATCCTGCAAGTAATTCTTTTCCAAGTGAACTATTAGAGAGATTAACCAAAGAATTGAATTCAATTGCTATTAATGATAACGTTTCTATTATTATTTTAAAATCGGAAGGAGAAAAAGCGTTTTGTGCTGGTGCTTCTTTTGATGAATTAGTAGCTATTTCAAATTTGGAAGAAGGAAAACAATTTTTTTCAGGATTTGCAAATGTGATAAACGCCATGAGAACTTGTGGGAAATTAATTATTGGTAGAATTCAAGGAAAAACAGTTGGAGGTGGAGTTGGTTTGGCTGCTGCTTGTGATTATGTGCTTGCAACAGAAAACGCATCCATTAAATTATCGGAATTTACAATTGGTATAGGACCTTTTGTGATTGCTCCTGCTGTAAAGCGTAAAATCGGTGTAGCAGGTTTATCAGAATTGACTTTAGATGCAACGAATTGGAAAACGGCGTATTGGGCAAAAGACAAAGGATTGTTTGCTAAAGTTTTTGAAACTCTCAAAGAGTTAGATGAAGAGGTTTTATTGTTTGCTGATAAATTAGCTTCATATAATCCAGAAGCTTTATCAGAAATGAAAAAAGTATTATGGGAAGATACTAAAGATTGGGGTATGTTACTTTCTCAAAGAGCTGCGGTATCAGGAGAATTAGTTTTATCAGAGTTTACAAAAAATGCATTGGCTAAATTTTCTAAAAAATAATTGCATGAAAATTGTTTCTACAAATATTGGTGAAAGAAAAGAGGTTAGTTGGGAAAAGCTAAAAGTCTTTACAGGTATTTTTAAATATCCTGTTGATGAACCTGTTTTTATAGATTTAGAAGAGGTACAAGGTGATGTAATTTGTGATTTAGAAAATCATGGAGGAGTTGATCAAGCAATTTATGGGTATTCTTTAAAGCATTATGAGTATTGGAAACCTTTATATCCAAATTTAGATTGGAGTTTAGGAATGTTTGGAGAAAATTTAACCGTTGATGATCTTGATGAAACAAAAATTCATGTTGGTGATGCTTTTAAAGTTGGTGATGCCGTTTTAGAAGCTACTTTACAAAGAAGTCCCTGTTATAAATTAGGAATTCGTTTTGAAGATATGAAAATCGTTAAACAGTTTTGGAATACAACTTTTTGTGGCGTTTATTTTAAAGTGTTAAAAACTGGTTTTGTAAAAGTTGGAGATGAGTTTGAACAAATAAAAAGTTGCATTGAAAATCCATCAATAGCAGATTTATTAATCAAAAGAAAAAAAGAAGAGGAAGTTTGATAGAATTTAGAAGAAAGCATTTATTGTTAATTGCATTTGCAATTTTACCTTTTTTAAGTCTTATTCATATTGATGATTATTGCTTTGGTGTTGCAGACTTGTTAATAATTGCAGGACTTACAATTGTGCTTTTTATTGCTTTTATAGTGATGACTTTTTATGATTTATATAATCTTTCAATAAAAAAATTACAATTCAATTTTATACAGCTATTGATTGTTGCTGTTTTTTCTATTTCATTATTTATAGGTATAAAGTATCAGGGTAAATTTTTGTTTAAAAATCAACTTCATTCATTTAAGAATGTAATAAGCGAAGATAATTTTACCAAAATCATATTGTTTACAAATAATTCTTTTGAATTAAGAGTTAGTTCAATTGAAGAGACATGCACTCAAAAAGGAATTTATCATTTTAAAAAAGACTCACTTTTCTTAAATAAAGGCGATAAAAGTTTTAATGACAGTGTTTTTGACAGTATTTATTATTTTAATAAAAATAAAAAATTGTTAATTCCGGAAAATTCAGTTTTTTCAAAATTAAGATTAGAACATTGAAATAGTTGTGTTTTAAATAGTTCGCTAATGATTTAGGTAATAAAGACGTAATAATTATTGAAATCGTAAAATAAATAGTCTTTTTAGTTTGTTTATATAAATAAATAAATACTATATTTGCATGTGACTTTTTATTAAGTCACACTTTTTCTTTTTCATAGCAATTTTCCCACTCAATTTATTGAGTGGGTTTTTTTATAAAAACAAAATTTTACAAATTCTATTGTAAATTGATATTTATAAAATACCTTTGCAGCCAATTTGTGGCAAAAATGAACTCAATAGTAATTTCAGAGACAAAAACTTCAATGAATACACTCTTCTCAGACTTAAAACAGCTTACTAAAGTTGGCCTGTCTCTAAGTGTCGTTTTTTCTTCTGTTGCAGGATATTTATTAGCAGTAGATGTTATTAGTTTTACAACAATTGTATTATTAGCTTTTGGAGGTTTCTTTATGGTTGGTGCATCCAATGCATTTAATCAAATTATAGAGATAGATACGGATGCATTAATGAAGCGCACAAAAAATAGACCTTTACCAACAAAAAGGATGTCTGTAAGTTTTGCATTGACCATTGCTATCGTGTTTACAGTATTAGGACTTTCTATTCTATATAGCATTAATCCAAAAACTGCTTTATTTAGTGCGATCTCTATTTTCCTATATACAAGTGTTTATACTCCTTTAAAACCAGTAACTCCATTATCCGTTTTTGTTGGTGCAATTCCGGGGGCAATTCCTTTTATGTTAGGTTGGGTAGCAGCGACGGACCAGTTTGGGATAGAAGCCGGGATGTTATTTATGATTCAATTCTTTTGGCAATTTCCGCATTTTTGGGCAATTGGATGGTTGCAATTTGAAGAATACAAAAAGGCAGGGTTTAATATGTTGCCAATGAATACAAAGGATAAAGGAGCTGTAAAACAGATTATTTTTTACACCTTTATAATGATACTGGTTTCAATATCACCAGTCTTAAAATTATCAGGAGATTTTTATATTTACCCTTTAACAGCGGTAATTGTTGCTTTATTAGGGGTAGTAATGTTATATTATGCAGTTCAGTTGCATAAATCAGAAGAAAATATCGATGCTAGAAAACTAATGTTGTCTAGTGTCTTATATATTACTGTAGTTCAAGTTGTATACGTGGTTGATAAATTTTTACATTAAAAGATGATAGGAGAACAAACTTTAAAGCAAGAGTATACTGAAGCTAAAAAGAAATCAGCAAAACCAATGTTGTGGGTTTCAATGATTAGCATGGTAATGTTTTTTGCAGGATTAACAAGTGCATATGTAATAAGTATGAAACGTGATGATTGGGTTTCTTTTGATTTACCTC
>JQIA01001793.1_pt1 | contig 11551 bp, 8 predicted proteins | sample 811431 | NCBI WGS metagenome assembly JQIA01 (sample SAMN02998118, study PRJNA258478) | marine sediment metagenome | biome: marine; feature: seafloor; material: sediment; isolation source: oil-polluted sediment collected from 3 locations (0.5 km, 0.7 km and 0.9 km)... | place: USA: Gulf of Mexico ... | reverse complement strand
CTGAAAGACAAAGCCGACATCTTTTTTACGCAGTGATGCTCTGTGGTCAGCACTCAGATCATAAAGTGAGGTATTATCCATACGAACCTCACCTTTGGTCGGTGATAGCATGCCGCCCAAAGATTGAAGAAAGGTGCTTTTCCCGCTTCCGCTGGGGCCCACCACCGCAAGAAAATCTCCCTGCTCAATGGTAAGACTGACACCATCCAGCGCCTTAACGGACTCACCCCTCATTGAATAATTTACGTGAACATCTATCATTTCAAGCATACTTATACCTCCCTGAATGCAATACATGGATCAACCAGCGCAGCTTTTCGCGCAGGCAGAAAACTCGCCAGAAAAGAAATCCCAATTGAAAGCAGAATTGCCATCCCCAACAAATTAACTAATGGATAGACCGGGATATCCGCTATATAGGGGCCCAGAACCATGGCCAGAATTGTTCCTAAAATGTAACCGCCAATACCGCCCGCCAGTCCCAGGATAAATGCTTTGGCAAAAAAGAGTTTCAGTACGAATCCCGACCCTGAACCCAGAGCCATTAGGGTACCTATCTCTTTTTTTCTGTCATTGACATTTCCATACATAAAGTTGGCGATTCCCGTTCCACCTACCAGAACGATCAATACAAAAAACACCCATGAGATATTCGCCATCATCTTGTTGGTTTTTAGTTGGGTATCAACCACATGACCAATCGTCATAACCTTTGCATCGGGAAGAAGGGCATTTATATTAGGAACAAGACCTTCAAATATTTTCTGACAACACCCAATTACCTCAACAACATTGATTTTCCCGGGTTTACCGAGCAATTGCTGAACCGTGTGTAAATGAGCAAACACACGGGAATCGTCCATCGTTCCTGAAGATGGTAATACTGCTGCAACAAGAAAGTCTTTTCCTTTTATATTCAGCCGGTCGCCTTTGTTAATCTCTAAAAGGGACGCTGCTTCACTACCTACAAAGATCTGATCCTTTTCAAGGGTATCTACAATCCTTTTAGCAGCAAGCAGCTTATCTCCGGTTTGTGTAGTCAGAAGATCTGCTGCAGGATGGGAAGAGCCGCCTGATGGTGCAAAGAGATTTGATCCCTGCCATAAAGCTTTGCTTCGGATTTCGTTTTTTGGAAGGATTCCTGTAAGGATAAACGAGCGCCCATCGGCTTCGAATTTAGTCGATAGTTTCGGAGAAAGATTATCCATTCCATGAATACCGCTATTGGCAAGTTTGGCCACATAAGCTTCCGGAAGTTCCCCAGAGTCCAGGTCCGCTGAATAATAACTCTGAACTGTTGCATCCTTTGGCAGGATTAAAACATTGGCGCCAAGCTTTTCCAGCTCTTTTTTGATAGCAGTCTGGGAACTTGTGGTGATACTGTTGATCGACACAATGGCTGCAACGCCTAAAAGAATCGTGAGAAGACTCGTCATCAATTGCTGTTTTCGTTCAAACAACTCCTGACGAACCATGAAGAAAAAGGTCATTAAAAAAACTCCTTTATTGTCGGTAAAAAAAATTTAAACTTGGTGCTCTCATAAAAAGTCTTGAAATGGCTAAGGAAAAGGTTCCATATACAAGATTTAGTGTTTAATCAGGCTTGAAGTAGTACAATCTTGTACGTCGAAAGTCTGGTTGAACACTAAAGTGCAGTAGATGGGACTTTTTACGACGCCATTAAACTTACTTGCACGTAGGGTCTACACACGAAGGTGAAGAACAACTTTTTGCCAATGATTTCAAGCGCTTTACAAATTCACCAGAATCAGTCGCTCCGACCCATCGACCCATTAAGCGTCCCGGCGGTACCAATAGAAATGTCTCGGCTTTCTTAATATCCGGCTTAACCTTGAGTTGTGCCAGCAGAGAAGATTCAGAGCTATCCTTTGGATCTAACAGAATCATCTCAACTGTTCCGTAAAGAGGATTTTCTTTGCCAAATCGAGTGATGCCAGCTAAAGCCTCCTTGTTTTCAGTAGTTTCTTTTCCCTGGGCACTTATAAAGACCAGTCTGCGCTCCTGAAATGCCAAAAGACATTGCAGCATTTTAGGTGTTTGAAATGCTGATTTAACCTGGTCGGGTGAAAAGGAAGACCTAAATGAACCGGAAATAACACCATTGGGTGCAATGATGATTACAATGGGAACCGGCGCATATTTTAGCCTGTATTTGTCAATCAAAAATCCAGCACCGGCATTTTTGAGGTCAATACTTACGGCATTGAGAGTCTTTTTCATAGTACTATGGGCTTTGTCATAGGCACTCTCCATTGCCTGTTCCGGCGTACCTGAATATAAATGAACCATCAGATATTTATTGGCTTCAGTTGCCTGTGTAAATGCCTGATACCCTGGGTCAGCAGAAAAATCAGGTGACACAGGGGTAGCGGCCTGAAGTGTGCCGAATGATGAAACTAATAGAACTAGTAAGCATAAAGGAATTACAAAAAATTTTTGATACATATGTATTCTCCAAAAGTTGAGGTAAATTCGATCCATTTTTGTAAAAAGCTGAGATAATAGAATTAGAAGTTTAGAAATGATTTTTTTGTTTCAAAAAATCATTTCGTTCAAGTTATTATCCGGTTTCTCGGGTGTTTAGTTTTGAATAGAACCGCTTACAGACAGGCGCACTGGTGAACTCAAAACAACCATCTGCGAATTTAATATAAAACGCAAAAGAGAGCAGAGCACAATAACGGCGCCAGTAAATTTTCAGCAGTTGAATCCGGAGATTCCGGGTATCAAATGATAAGCACGATAGTGGAAAGAGGTTTAAGGTGGTCAGGAGGACGTAATGATTTACTCTTGTTCCATGAAACTATCGATTCAGAACAAAAATTCTGAAATGGGATTGTTGGCGTAAAACAGATCGGGCGTTGCAGCGACTCAGCCAATCTGACTCTAAACGTCGGGGTTTGCCCCCTTGAATCTCTTGAACATTTACAGGTGTTTGAACCGGATAAAGGCAAATCTTCAAAGATCTGCACCGAAAAAGAACCCTCAATTCCGGCAAGCCCAAATTGAAAACATTCCGGTATTGATACATTTGAAAGTGAGACATCCCCCTGATTGTAATTATTGAACAGGCCAAGACAAGGAACCTGGAATTGTTCACAATCCATTTCCCTGCTTGATGACGTCCATGTTGCTGAATTTACAACAGAAAGGGCAAAAAAGAGAGTAAAACATAGCAGACGTTGCAACCAGACCGGATTATTAACCCACCGGAAAGCAAAAAATTTCCGGTTTCGTGTTGTATTGCTTAAGTTCGTCGGTGAGATGCTATGCATCCATTTTCTCCAGCCATATTCACAGTAAATGGGGATAATAAAAAAAATTAAGGTGAAAAGTTACAAAGACCGTGGGACCTTGTCAAGAAAAATATAAAATCATGTCCGATATATAACAGGATCACACCTTTGATCATCACCCCAAAAAAAGCATTCGAAGTTAAGGCACATAATTGTTTATTTCCAAATGACTGCATTTACAATGCATAAGATCAGGTTTTTCATCTCTTATCTGCGATTAGAGATTTTGTTGATATTAAAAAAACCCGTTCAATTGTTATACAAATGTGGGGAAACTTCGAATACAGTTTTGGGGAGGTGGATCAAAAAAACAATCAGGGGATAAAAGATTTGGATAATGGCCTTTTCTTATCCCCATATGTTTTTAAATGCTACTCACCTTCTATGATTTGGTCTGTAAATTCTATTTTTTCAATATTTTTTAAAGTGTTAATTCCATCTCTATTCGCTGTAATATCAGCAACAGTAATAGTTGAAGAGGATTTCGTGATTGTATACTCTGAAGACTCTCCTGAGAATATAACGGTGTTGATTCCGCTATTTCCTGTGATATTGTTATCATAATGATTAACCTTTACATTTGAGTCTATACTGCCGGTTAATGTAACATCTTTCAGGTATTGTGAATGGTTTGTATAGGGTAAATCCTCATCGTAACTCAAGACAAAAATCCCTTGAAAATTCGGGTCAATACGGGCATTGTAGGTGAGATAGGAATGAAAGAACTTGTTGCTCATTAATGATGTTCCCATAGGGTCTTCAGCTGTCATTTCATCTCTTGTTTTTGCAATATAAAGTCCCCACATACCGTTTGTTGTGTTTTCAGTAAAAGCTCCCCATAAACCGTAAAATGAATCAACAACCGAAGCTAAATACTCCTGAGAAAGGCTGTTTTCATCTGCCAACTCTGCTAGCCACTGTGCTTCACCAATTCCCCATAAATTATTTGCCAAAGCATTTTGCTGAGCAGCTCTTATTTCAGACTGGAAACTCGGAAGAGCCCCCGGTGAAGCATTTGGACCGTCTACACCAATTCCATAATCGTGAACCAAATGCAGAACCTCTTCAAATGTTGCGTCCCTGTGCTCATAATTCTGATTTACATACCAGCTGTGCCCCTCGACCTGAATTTCATTTTCGAATAAAGGCTGACCGTCAACCTCAATGTTGTTGCTTCCATCATCACTACCGTTTTGCAGTAATAAGGTAGCATTATTATCGGCCATTTTATTCGCAACGTTTGATTTATCGGCTCCATATTCTGATCCGGGTAAATTGGTCAGATAGTGTTGCAGGACATTTCTAACACGTACAATTTGATCATTTGAAATTTTATCTTGAGCAACGATATGGATTGCCTTCCCATTTGGTGCCGTTATTTTTGTATAGCGGTTGAAATTATCAGTATAATTTTTTCCTAATGATACCGGAACAGTTTTTATATTTAAAGAAAGATCAGGCTGGTTTGGCTCTGGTGTTGTATTAACGATATTATAGGTCTGAATTTCCGTATCGGTCATCCAGTGTATTTCCGAAGCTGGAGCTGCATTGATGGTAAAATAATAAAAATCTTCCGCTTCCTGTTGAGTAAATCCGACAGAAACATAATAATTGATATAAGGTAAATGATAAGCGTGTCCTACTGGAAAATCCGTTGCTTCAACAGAGCCTCCATCTGACCAGGAGTGAACACCAATTTTTGTATTGGCTCCCTTTGAACGTTCAACGCCTGCCAGAAAAAAATCAACACCTCCCGAAGCAATTAATCCGCCGCTTAATAAATGTGTATTTATCCCCAGCTTGTTAACACGTGAAGATAATTGAAGGTTTACCTGATCGTCTTCTGAGCCATCACATTTTTTTATATTAATTGTATCGACTTCAGGGAATGTTGATAACAATGAATTAAAATCATTTAACGAAGAACTGCCGATTGTTCCGTTCATTTCAACAATTCTATCTCCGGCTAATACCTTGAAAACACCCTGGTTTCTCATTGAAGGTGTCAGTTGTGTAATAAATAGTTCTACGCCAACATACGTTCCATCCGGTAAAGTCTCCGGTAGCTTATAGTCAGGATTGGTCAAAATTGTATAGATCGCAGGATCACTGGTTTCAATTTTTTCCTTTGTATTTAATTTCCATTCATGTTCAATTTCCTCAAGCCGTCCCTGATACTCCTGTGCCCCGAGAATTGACGTCATTGCCCAGTAAACAGACTCTGTAACCTGGCAGCTGTAATCGCATGTCTCATCATCATAAGTATACCACGCGTCACTTGGGTAATCTACAGGAGGCAGATCGAAAGATCCACCACGGGCAAGATCCATTGCATTTGCAACGGAACTTCCTTTTTCTTCTCCAAAAACGGATGGGTATAAAGATGTATAGCCAGTATGGGTAATAAGATGTAGAACTTCCTCAAGAGTTGCATCGAAATCACCGTTTTGTGAACCTTCAGGATGGGTTTCTGCAGCATACAAATCCTGACCGTTTTCAGGAAATTCATCCTCATTTTTAAAAACGTCATTAATTTCATTTTCATCGCCAAACATAATAAGAACAGCATTATTTCCTAGCATTGCTTCAATGACATCCTGATTATCCGGGGTTCCGTTTTCATCGTTGTCAAGGTACTCAGCCATTACACGGGCCGCATGAAGAAGTTTTTCATCGGAAACTTTTGCCGTTGCCTTTACCGGAATACCAAATACCTTAACCTGTTTTACAAGGCCGTTTTTCTGGACTGTTGTTGAGGTTCCATTTGACTGACGGGTACTGCTTGAACCTGATCCGTCACCACATCCTGTAAAACCTGCAATTAATAATAAAACACACAGTATCGACAATTTTTTCATAAAACACCTTCCTTCAAGTTTATTCATTTAATTATTGTCTGAATATACATTATGGAAGGTTATGAAATGGTTATGTGATCAACATAAAAAGGATGGACGAATAAAAAAAAGTTATTTTTCAGGAATAAACAGTGATACTTCAATAGTTTCTGAGGAGATTATATTTGTATTTATTGAAATATTTAAAAGCTTACAGCTGGACTTTACAATCTTAAGCCCAATTCCGCTATGAGACAAATCAGACCTTGCAACATCTTTTCTCCAGAACGGTTCAAACATGTATTCGAGATCCTTATTTGTTATATCTGTAATTTTATTTGAAACAGAAATAAAGAGTCCCTTATTTTCAGGCCTTAAGGAGACTGAAATAGTGGTGTTGTCAGGGGAGTAATAGACAGCGTTTGAAATCAGATTTGTCAGTATTGATTCAAAGAGGACTTTGTCGGATATTAGAAATGTATTATCAATGCCCTTTGTTGAAAGTTCAATCAGTCTGCCCTCCTTCCTATTATCAAATATTTTTATTATTTGGTTTAACATTTCTTCAAGGCAAAAGGACTCCTGGGACACAATGATGCTGCCTGAATCAATCCGGGCAAGCATAAGAAGTGATTCGGTAATATTTTGCATTTGGATTGCGATATCGAAAGCATCGTCAAAGTAGCTGAGAATATCGCCAGAGGTTTGTACGTCTTCCATTCGACCGACTTCTGCAAGGGCTCTTAACTCTGCAATAGGTGTTCTAAGTTCATGGGCAACATTTGCAGTAAATCTTTTTTCACGGGAAAAAGACTTCTCAAGTCGTTCAAGCATCTCGTTAAGTTTTATGATGACAGGTAATAATTCTTCAGGGATTTTTTCCTCTGCAAACCGTTGGTTAAGGTCATTGCTGTTAATTTCTGCAGTTTTTTGGGCGATATTATCTAACGGTAAAAGACCCGCCTTGATAGCCTTTCTGATAATAAACCAACTGCCTGTTATAAGGATTAACCCAACGCCAAAAAGACAGAGGCGAATAACCAGAAGGATTTTGTCAAGCCAGACCCGGGAATATGCCATGGATATAATTAGTTGGGTATTTGTCTCTTTTATTCCATGATCTTTAAGGAAAGCATAATAATTTTTTTTATCGGTTTCAATATCAGGAGTTTTCTTATCTGCCATTATCTTGATGAAATCTTCAAATTTCTGAGAAGTGGTTTCATCTATTGAATCTTCATCTATTCTGTGGTTAACAAAGGAAAAAAGCACTGCTCTGCCGTTGAGCTCATGCGGCAATTGAATGTTTTAGAATCGATAATCATTTAAATCGACATCAAAAAAAGGTAACTTTGAATTGTTTAATGACGGACTTTTCGCAATAGTTTTTTTGTCGTTAGTCCAGACCTGATAGTATTTACGATCACCAAAAACATCATCTTCATCAAAGACCGTACCCTGAAACTCATTATCCATTTCCGGTTCTTCAAAATCAAACATCTCTGAAATGTTATTTACCCAATTGACCAGCTCTTTATCAAACTGATCCGTCAAGGCAACCTCAACGATCTTATAAAAAGAGACTCCTAATACGGCGTAAATTAAAAAAAGCCCTACTAGTAACCGGGACGTAAGTTTTCTTCTGATTGATGTAGTTTTTCTCATCCGTTGATGATGTACCCCATACCTCTTTTTGTTTCAATTACTGGAGTTGTCCCAGGTATATTTATCTTTTTACGTATTGAACTTATAGCAGAATTTACAACGTTGCTCATTATTTCAATTTCGTCATTATAAATATGTTCTTCAATCTCAGTTCGTGAAACAACACGGTTTTGATTCAGTGCAAGATATTCAAGGAGCGCATATTCCCGTGGAGGGAGATCAATTATTTTACCCACCCGTTTGATAGTCCGATCAGAGGTGTTAATAACAAGGCTGCCAATTTTAATAACAGGACTTTTGATATTGTGTGAGCGCCTACCCAGAACCTGAACTCTTGCAACAAGTTCCTCCATTGCAAAGGGTTTGACAAGGTAATCATCTGCACCTGTCTGAAGGCCCTTTACTCGGTCTTCAACTGTATCCTTAGCAGTCAGTACAAGAATGTGGAGTTTACTTCCGTTTTTTCTCAATGTTGTTAAAATACTCAACCCGTCAAGCTTGGGAAGCATAAGGTCTAAAATAAGAACATCATAATTAATATTTTCGGCAAGATAGAGCCCTTCCTCACCATCTCCTGCTATATCAACGGCATAACCAGCATTCCGCAATGCTTTGCTTATATAGGTTGTTAGTTTTTTTGAGTCTTCTATAAGAAGAATTCGCAAGATCCACTTCCTTTTATCTTTATTAAATAAATTCTATTCTAAACCAAAATTATACAAAAAGGTAGGTTATCAGAAGGTTATGACAAAAATGAATCTGTTTTAACTATTATACACATGAATTTAGCCATTTATCTGTTCTCTTTAGTATTATATAGAATATTGAAAACTCTGGCTTAACCCTGAGTAGAGTTTTTTGAGGGGAGGATCAAATTTCCCCTTGTATATTTGTGGTTATATCTTCAATATTTCATTCGGTTATTTCGTCAAAAAAACACCTTGACCATACTGAATGTGCATGTTAATTTTTTTTAAATGAATTATTAAATAATACATTCATTAGTTCATTTTAGATTTTATTAATTTAGCATAGAGTTTTGAGAAATAAGTTATTTTAAAGGAACAACTCGAATTCGTCAGGTAAAATGGGTTTGGAAGGAAAAAAATGACAGATAATAATTCTTTGAACCAAAACAACAGATTTGCAACAATGGAAAAACTCAATAAATTTTTTGAGAAGATCGGTGCATGGTCCTATGATCATCGCTGGATAATGAGCGGAATATACATTATTTTTCTCATACTATGTATCTATTTTGCCAAGGATGTCCGTTTTGATAATAGTTTTGAAGCCTTTTTTGATCGTAATGATCCGGTGTATAAATATTTTCTGGAGTTTAGAGATGACTTTGGCTCCGATGAAATAGCCTACGTCCTATATGAAGCGCCAAAGAAAGAAGACGGTGTCTGGGATATGGATGTCATGCGTACGATCAAAAAGGTCTCTGATGAAATTGAAGAAAGGGCACCGTTTGTGAAACGGGTGCTTTCCCTGTCCAACGCTGAATATATTGAGGGACGACCCGGAGAGTTGATTATACACGATATCCTGAAAGATTTTCCAGAGGATCGGAAAGGCATGCTGGAAATTCGTGACAAGGTTCTGGCCAAACCAATATATGTAAATGGACTGGCGGACAGTACCGGACGTTTTGGTGCAATTATGGTGGAAATGCATAAATCAAGCATTGACCCGGTGGATGATATCAGAGTTGACCCTGAAAAGGGTGACGATATTTTTAATCTTTATCCACAGGCAACAGCTGCTGTTATTAAAACTATTCTGTCAGAGTACAAGGATAAGGGCATCATTTTCTACAACACAGGTGATGTGGAAATAAATTCAGAATATAACATTATTACTATGACAGAGTCGGAAAGACTGGGCCTGATTACTTTCATCGTCATCGGGATACTCCTGGCGTTTTTTTTCAGGAGTGTCACCGGTGTGATCGGCCCGCTAACAGTGGTGGGGTTGTCGATTCTGGTTGCGGTGAGCTTTATAGGGATTATGGGGTGGCAGTTTGACCTGTTGTTTACCATGCTCCCCACAGTTCTGATTGCAGTAGGAGTAGCAAATGCGGTACATATAATCGTTGAGTTTGAAATTAGTTACAGAGCAATGAATGATCGGCGGGAGGCATTAAAACAAACGATCTATCTCGTTGGTTTACCTTGTTTGTTCACTAGTTTAACAACAGTCGTCGGTTTTTCCTCAATGGCTATTTCACCAATAAAAGCGATTAAGCATTTTGCAATATATAGTGCAGTGGGCGTAACTGGAGCATTTGTAATCTCCCTTACCGTTCTTGTTATTTTTCTCTCATTTGGGACACGCCAGAGCCGCAATCCTTCATCCAAAAAACGTCTAAAGACAAACCGCAGGAAATCAATGTTGAAAAAAACACTTCAGTGGGTTGCTGCCTTTGACATAAAAAACAAATGGGCAATTATTACTGTATCATCTGTAATATTTTTCCTTGCGTTTGCGGGCATATTCCAGATGAAAGTGGATTCAAATTTTCTTTCAGATTTTTCAGATGATGTTGAGATCAAGTTTGTCACTAAACGGGTAGATGAAGTAATGGGTGGAACCATAAGCTACAGTTACATATTCAACACTGGAAAAACCGATGGTATTTTAGAACCATCTGTTCTTCGTGAAATCGAGGCATTACAAGCCAAGGCCGACACGATGGATGTGGTAATGAAAACGTATTCCATTGTGGACCTTTTAAAGGATGTAAACAAGTCTCTACACGATGAGGATCCGGCCTATTATAAAATACCGGAGACATCGGATCAGGCAGCACAATTTATTTTACTCTATGAAATATCCGGGGGGGATGAACTTGAAAATTATGTAACATCTAGTTATAAAAAAGCTAATCTTGAGATCAGGACAAAGATGGCTGATGCCAGTGAAATAAAAAAACTGGTATCGAGTTTGGACCAGTTTCTTGAGGAAAGGTCTGTGAAAGTTATTACTCCGAAGATGACAGGGATGGGTGCATTATGGTTCCAGCTCATTGACTATATTGTTGAGAGCCAAATCCTCGGTTTTTCACTGGCGTTTTCAGTGGTGGCATTGATGATGTGCACTCTTTTCGGATCTGTTCGTGTAGGTCTGCTTTCCATGATTCCCAATTTAGCTCCCGTTGTCTTGACATTGGGTATAATGGGGTGGACAGGCATACCCCTTGATTATGTTAAACTCATGATAGGGTGCCTTGCCATAGGAATTGCTGTAGATGATACAATTCATCTTGTGGCGCGATATCAGCATGAGTTCAGAAAGTCGGGGAGCTATCAGGATGCGCTGATGTATTCCATGCCCCATGTAGGAAGAGCTTTGTTTATTACGTCCATCGTTCTTGTTGCCGGATTTCTGGTATTTTTGAATTCACTCATGGACAGCCTTGCACAGTTCGGCGTGCTGGTTGCCGCGACAATAAGCGTTGCTCTTTTTGCTGATTTTTTCCTGATGCCGGCATTAATTCTTGTTTTCAAACCGTTTGGTGCTGAGTTCACAAAGAAATAAAAAAGTGATCGTCCCCTTAACAACTGTATTTGAGGGGGCGATCACTACTCCACTTATTTCAAATATAGGTCAATTATTTTTGTATTTCACCTGTCTTCTTTAAGACTTTATCAGATGAGTCTTCTTTCGTATTCGATCCACTTACCGGAACTTCTTCAAATTCAACGGTACAACAACTGTCTGTTTTAT
>JQIA01001792.1_pt1 | contig 11552 bp, 24 predicted proteins | sample 811431 | NCBI WGS metagenome assembly JQIA01 (sample SAMN02998118, study PRJNA258478) | marine sediment metagenome | biome: marine; feature: seafloor; material: sediment; isolation source: oil-polluted sediment collected from 3 locations (0.5 km, 0.7 km and 0.9 km)... | place: USA: Gulf of Mexico ... | reverse complement strand
TCTTCGCTTTGCAATTAGAGAAGGTGGCCGTACTGTTGGTGCTGGTGTTGTTGCAAGTATTCAAGAATAAACTGGAAGTATATAATGATGATAAATACTAAGATTAGAATTAGGCTTCGCGGGTACGATCACAAATTATTGGATAGTTCTACTCTGGATATCGTTGATACAGCGAAAAAGACAGGCGCTAGAGTTATTGGTCCGATCCCATTGCCAACACGTATAAATAAGTTTTGTGTTTTGCGTTCGCCGCATGTAAACAAAAAGTCACGTGAGCAGTTTGAGATAAGGACACACAAGCGTTTGCTTGATATTTTAGAGCCTACACAGCAAACTGTTGATTCACTTATGAAGTTGGATCTTTCGCCCGGTATTGATGTAGAGATTAAATTGTAGAGGTGTACCATGGTTAGAGGATTAATAGGAAAAAAAATGGGTATGACGGGAGTTTATTCTTCCGACGGTAAGTATGTACCGGTTACAGTTATTCAAGTCGGCCCATGTTTTGTTACCCAGGTCAAAACAGTTGAAACAGATGGTTATAACTCTATTCAGCTGGGTTACGGATCTAAAAAAGAAAAGCACACTACAAAAGCTCTTCAGGGTCACTTTAAAAAGAGTGGTGATAATTTATTTTCTCATCTGAGAGAGTTTGAAGTGAGTGAGCCAACTGAGTTTACTGTTGGACAAGAAATTTCACTCGACATGTTTGAAGTGGGTGAGCTTGTAGAAGTTACCGGAACTTCAAAGGGTCGTGGGTTTGCAGGTACAATCAAGAGACATAACTTCTCGAGAGGGCCTGAAACACATGGTTGCCGTAATCATAGAGCACCAGGTTCGATAGGTTGCAGTGCTTGGCCTGCGAAAGTAGTCAGAGGTAAGAAAATGCCAGGAAGATTTGGTAATTATCGCAAGACTGTAAGAAATCAGGAAATTATTGACATAAGACCTGATGATAACGTGATATTGCTTAAGGGTCAGGTTCCGGGTTCTAAAACTGGAATTATTGAAATTAAAAGACCTAAGTTTTAATTAAAGCTTTGCATATATAAAATAAACGTATTGATTCAAGCTTCACTATTTGGTCGGTGGGGCAATAACGAGGAAAGATATGGCTGTCGTAGATGTATTAAATGTTACAGGTGAAAAAGTATCAGAAATTACAATTTCAGATGATATTTTTAATGTAACAGTAAAAGGAAGTGTGTTGCATGATGTTGTGAAAATGCAACTTGCAGGCAGACGTTCTGGAACAGCATGTGTTAAAAACCGATCTGATATTAAAGGAAGCATGAAAAAATTGTTTCGACAGAAAGGTACGGGTAATGCACGTCCTGGAACAAATAAATCTCCACTTAGAAAAGGTGGTGGTGTTGTCTTTGGACCACATCCAAAATCATGGTCATTTTCAGTGCCTAAAAAGGTAAAGCGTCTTGCTTTGAGAATGGCGTTAAGTACTAAGTTGCAGGGTGATGCTCTTCTTGTCCTTGACAAGTTTGAAATGGAAGAAGCTAAGACAAAAAAGTTTCTTGAGTATATGGAAAATACCAAACTAGGTAAAGCGTTAATAGTAATAGATGGTGAAAATGAAAATCTTGAACTTTCTGCTAGAAATGTTGCAGGAGTAAAAGTTTTAAGAGCTGAAGGTCTTAATGTATACGACATTTTAAAGTACGATAAGCTCCTTTTGCTTGAGTCATCTGTAAAAAGTATTGAGGAGAGATTATCAGCATGAACCCATATGACGTAATTATAAAACCCTTAAATACTGAAAAGACAAATATACAGAGAGAAGATGAGAATAAAGTGTCTTTTGAAGTAGCCAGAGATTCTAATAGATTACAAATCAAAAAGGCTGTAGAGACAATTTTTAAAGTTACCGTTGACTCTGTTAATACAATACAGGTTAAAGGAAAGCGTAAGCAAAGAGGCGCAATCTCTGGCAAGCGACGCGATTGGAAAAAAGCAATCGTTACCTTGATGCCTGGCAGTAAAACAATTGATTTTTTTGAAGGTGTATAATCGGGGGCTTAAATGGCAGCTATAAGAAAAACTAAACCAACTTCTCCAGGTCGCAGATTTCAGGAATATTCGACCTTCGAAGCTATAACTAAAACACAACCTGAAAAAAGTCTTTTGAAACCTTTGAAAAGAAAAGGTGGTCGAAACTCCTTAGGTCGAATTACTTGTCGACATAAAGGTGGCGGACATAAGAGGCATTACAGGGTGATCGATTTCAAAAGAGATAAAATAGATATTCCAGCGAAAGTTGCTGCTATTGAATATGATCCAAACCGATCGGCAAGGATTGCACTTCTTCACTATGCTGATGGAGAAAAACGATATATCCTTGCACCAATTAATTTGAATGTAGGTGATGTTATTACGGCTGGTGAAAATGCTGACATTAAGCCAGGTAACACACTCCCATTACAAAATATTCCTTTGGGTACTCAGATTCATAATATTGAGTTGAAGATTGGTAAGGGTGGTCAGATTGTACGTAGCGCAGGTACGAGTGCTCAGTTGATGGCAAAAGAGAAATCTTATGCGATGGTTAAATTACCTTCAAGTGAAGTTAGAATGGTTTTACTTAAATGTAAGGCAACAATTGGGCGTGTAGGCAATACTGAACATGGAAGTATTAAAAAAGGTAAAGCCGGAAGAACACGTTGGCTTGGAGTAAGACCAAGTGTGCGTGGAGTTGCAATGAACCCAGTTGACCATCCAATGGGTGGTGGTGAAGGTCGATCGTCCGGTGGACGGCATCCATGTTCTCCATGGGGTAAGCCGACTAAAGGATTCAGGACTAGAAATAATAAGACTACTGACAAGTATATCGTTAAGAGACGTGTCAAGTAGGTAATAAACATGATTTTAGCTAAGTATAAACTGGCTTTAATTGAATACCAGGAGACATTATGCCTCGTTCGTTAAAAAAAGGGCCATTTGTTGATGCCAAATTAGTAAAAAAAGTATTGATGGCTAATGAAAATCGAAGCAATCAGGTTATTAAGACCTGGTCAAGACGGTCAACAATAATACCAGAAATGGTTGGCATCACTCTTGCCGTACATAATGGGAAGAAGTTTGTACCTGTATTTGTTTCAGAAAACATGGTTGGACATAAGCTTGGTGAATTTTCACCAACGCGAACATTTTACGGCCATGCTGGTGATAAGAAAACAAAGAAAAAGTAATCTTAATAAATAAAGGGCAAGGGAAGTAAAGATGGAGGTTAAAGCTATAGCACGATATGTGCGCATATCTCCCCAGAAAGTACGCAAGATCGTAGGTGCTGTTAAGGGGAAGCAGGTTGAGAGTGGTTTGAATTCACTCAAATTTATGCCTCAGAAAGCCACAGATATCGTAGAAAAAGTTTTAAGGTCTGCAATTGCAAACGCTGAGAATAATAATGATCTTGATATTGATTCACTCATTATAAAGAATATTATTGTAGACCCAGGCCCAACTCTCAAGAGATTTAGAGCAAGGGCAAGAGGCAGGGGTACTAGAATTTTGAAAAGATCAAGTCATATAACAGTTATCGTGGCTGATAAAGCATAGTCAAACAGGAGGAGATAGCTTTGGGCCAGAAAGTTAATCCAATCGGAATTAGATTAGGTATAATAAAGACATGGGATTCCAGGTGGTATGCTGGAAAAGATTATTCAAATTTTGTGATCCAGGATTTTAAGATCAGAAAATATTTAAAGAATAGGCTTAAACATGCAGGAATATCAAAAATAGAAATCGACCGATCTGCTAAAAGAATCAGGTTAAGGTTATTTACTGCAAGACCTGGAATTGTCATAGGTAAAAAAGGTTCTGAGATTGGGTTGCTTAAAGCTGATCTGATTAAGATGCTTTCAGCAGATAGTACTGATTATCCTGAGGTTATGATAGATATTCAGGAAATTAAGAGACCAGAGACAGATGCTCAGATGGTTGCTGAGAATGTAGCAAGTCAGCTTGAAAGACGTGTGGCATTTAGACGCGCTATGAAGAGATGCGTATCCTCAGGAATGAGATTCGGTGCTCAGGGTATCAAGATAATCTGTGCAGGACGACTTGGTGGTGCTGAAATGGCCAGAACTGAGTGGTTTCGTGAAGGTCGTGTTCCTCTTCATACCTTAAGAGCTGATATTGATTATGGCTTTGCAGAAGCACTGACAACTTATGGTATAATTGGTGTTAAAGTATTTATTTATAAAGGTGAAATATTTAACAAGGATTAAGAATTCTTGTCTTGAAATAAATATTTATAGGAGATAAGGGCATGCTTAGTCCAAAGAAAGTAAAATTTAGAAAACAGCAAAGAGGTCGAATGAGAGGAAAGTCCTATAGGGGCTCAACTCTAAATTTCGGAGAATTTGGCCTTCAGGCTGTTGAGTGTGGTTACGTAAATGCGAGACAGATTGAAGCAGCTCGTATTGCACTTACCCGTCACGTAAAAAGAGGCGGGCGAATGTGGATCAGATTTTTTCCTGACAAGCCTGTAACAAAAAAGCCTGCTGAAGTTAGAATGGGTAAAGGTAAAGGAGCAACTGATGCATGGGTAGCTGTTGTAAAGCCTGGTAAGATACTATATGAGATGGACGGAATTCCAAGAGAACTGGCAAAAGAAGCCTTAAGACTCGCATCTCATAAGCTGTCTGTGAAAACAAAATTTATTGAAAGGGGTATATTCTAATGAAAAAAGATGAAATAAAAGCTTTATCCCCTGATGAATATGATGTAAAGATTAAAGGTTTTAAAGAAGAATACTTTAATTTACGTTTTCAACATGGTGTGGGGCAATTAGATAATACATCCATGCTGGCTAAAATGAGAAAGAATATTGCATTGTTGAATACTCTTAAACGAGCACATGAATTATCAAAACAGTAGAGAATAGAGTCCGCTATGAAAAAACGAGGAAATAAAAGAGAACTACAAGGCGTCGTAACTTCAGACAAAATGGACAAGACTGTTGTTGTTCTGGTAGAACGACTTGTAAAGCATAAACTTTATGAGAAATATATTAGACGTCATAATAAATATGCTGTGCACGATGAAGCTAATGATTGCAAAGTTGGTGATACAGTTCTAATAACTGAATCTAAACCAATGAGCAAAATGAAGAGATTTAGAGTTAGTAAAATTATTGAACAGGCTGTGTCATAATAAAGGGTAATTACAATGATTCAGACAGAAACCAGATTGACGGTTGCTGATAATTCAGGAGCTAAGGAACTTTACTGCATTAAAGTATTGGGCGGGTCACACAGACGCTATGCATATGTAGGCGACATCATTGTTGTTTCGGTAAAAGAAGCAATGCCGAACTCAAAAGTAAAAAAAGGTGATGTCATGAAGGCTGTTATCGTTAGAACAAAACAATCTATGAAAAGACCAGATGGTAGCTATATTAGATTTGATGATAATTCAGCTGTTTTAATCAATGAGGCAAACAGGGAACCTGTTGGAACTCGTATTTTCGGACCTGTGGCAAGAGAACTGCGCGCTAAACGATTTATGCGAATAATTTCACTGGCTCCAGAAGTACTATAAAAACACCGGATAGTTGACTCTATTTCGGAGGTTTTTAGGAGAGTATTAAATGAATACAGAAAAATCACGTATTAAAAAAGATGACAAAGTAAAGGTTATTGCCGGGAAAGATAACGGTAAAATCGGTAAGGTACTTAGAGTTATCAAGAAAAAAAATCGTCTTGTCGTTGAGAATATCAGTGTCGTAAAATCTCACCAAAAACCAAGCATGAAGAACCCTCAAGGTGGAATTATTGAAATGGAAGCACCAATTGATTGTTCTAATGTAATGTTGATGTGTAACCATTGTATGTCCCCTGTGCGAATTCAGATGAAGACTTTAGAAGATGGTACAAAAGTCCGAGTTTGCAGGAAATGCAATGAAACCATAGACGCTTAAGGTTTAGGAGAGATAATATGTCAGAAATATATGAACGATATTCTAAAGAAATAGTACCTCAACTGAAAGAGGCTTTCAGTTTTAAAAGTGTTATGGAAGTTCCTAGGCTTGAAAAAATTGTTCTCAATATGGGTCTTGGGGAAGCTATTAAGAATCCAAAAATTCTTGATTCTGCAGTTTCAGAATTGTCTTTGATTTCAGGACAGAAACCTGTAATAACAAAAGCCAAAAAATCTATTGCAGCATTTAAGTTGAGAGAAGGTGTGCCTATTGGTTGCACTGTGACTCTCAGAAGTGATAGAATGTGGGATTTTATAAATAGGCTTATAAATATATCTTTACCTCGTGTAAGGGATTTTAGAGGTATTTCCGGTAAAGCATTTGATGGACATGGAAATTATACATTAGGTGTTAAAGAACAGATTATTTTTCCGGAAATAGAGTTCGATAAGATAGATAAGGTTAAAGGGCTTAACATTACAATAGTAACAACAGCTAAAACTGATGAGCATGGTAAAGAATTACTGAAAATGTTAGGAATGCCTTTCAGAAATTAATAACATGCATGCTTAGTACAAAAAAAAGCGGTTTAAATTTGTGAGGAGATTGTTGTGGCGAAAAAATCAATGATAGCAAAGGCAGCCAGGAAACCTAAGTTTAAGGTGCGTGCCTATAACAGGTGTCCACTGTGCGGAAGACCAAGAGCATTTATAAGGAAGTTTGGTATATGCCGCATTTGCTTTCGTGAGCTTGCATCGCACGGGAAGCTTCCAGGTGTAACAAAATCAAGCTGGTAGTATAAATGTTAACTAATTTTATTATAAAATTAAAATTATTTTCCAACGGAGTAAGCAATGAGCATGAGTGATCCGATTGCGGACATGATAACACGAATCCGTAATGCCGGTAAGGCTAAGTTTCCAAGCTGTGATATTCCAGGCTCTAAAATAAAAGTAGAGTTGGCAAAGTTATTACAGAAAAATGGTTATATTAAAAATTATAAATTTGTCGAAGATGGTAAGCAAGGTATGCTTAGAATCTATCTGAAGTATGAATCAGATGGAACTCATGTCATTTATGGAATTGACAGAGTTAGTAAGTGCAGCAGACGTGTTTATAAAAAATGCAAAGATATAAAACCTGTTTATAACGGTCTTGGTATAGCGATAGTATCGACTTCAAACGGTATTATGTCAGATAAACAAGCTGTAAAAGAAAATCTTGGTGGCGAGATTCTTTGCAATATCTGGTAATATAAGGGAGTGACAAATGTCTCGAATTGGTAAAAAACCTATTCAGATACCTGAAAAGACAGAAGTGACTTACAAAGATGGGTTTGTTAAAGTCAAAGGCCCTATGGGTAGTCTTGAAGGTACTGTGCATTCAACGATTGAGTTGAAAGTTGAAGACGGCGTTATTAACGTTGTGATTGTATCAAAAGATAAAAGTGCTGATGCTTTTCAAGGAATGACTAGAGCTCTTGTTGCTAATATGGTTCTTGGTGTAAGCAAAGGTTTTGAACGTACTCTTGAAGTAAATGGAATTGGATACAAAGCAGAAGTTAAAGGAAGCACATTGATCCTTAATGTTGGGTATTCGCAACCGGTGAACTTTGAGTTGCCAAAAGAAATAACTGCTGTAGTAGAAAAAAACCTGATAAAACTAACAGGAATTGACAAGCAGTTAATTGGGCAGACAGCAGCCGAGGTCAGAAAAGTAAGACCTCCGGAGCCGTATAAAGGTAAAGGTATTAAGTATGTTGAAGAGTATATTCAGAAAAAAGCTGGAAAAACTGCTGCAGCATAAATTAAGTTAGTCTTTAATCCCGGAAATGAGATTAAAGTGATGATTTTGTTTAATTGTGATGAAATCATAATCACCTTAAAGAGATGGGTAAGAAAATGAATAATATGTCTAAGAATAAAAAAAGACTTAAGAGAAAAGTACGTATCAGAAAAAAACTAACTGGTACAACTGAAAGGCCAAGACTTTGTGTGTTTCGTAGTACAAAGCATATCTATGCACAAATTATAGATGATACAAGCGGAAAGACTCTCGTATCGGCTTCAACAATGGATAAGGACTTCGCTGCAAGTGGAGATAAAAAAGCACTTGCAAATGCCGTAGGAAAAAATGTAGCGGCCCGTGCTCTTGAAAATGGCATCAAAGCTATTGTGTTCGACAGAAACGGTTATATTTATCATGGAAGAATTAAATCTCTTTCTGACGGTGCACGTGAAGCCGGTTTGAAATTCTAGGTAAGGAGGCAAACCTTGTTTAATAGAGACGCAGAAGACAGTCAATTAGTAGATAAAGTTGTACATATAAATCGAGTTGCCAAAGTTGTTAAAGGTGGTAGAAGATTTAGTTTCAGTGCAATCGTTGTTGTAGGTGATGGTGAAGGCCGAATCGGATATGGTTTGGGAAAAGCCGGTGAGGTGCCAGAAGCTATTCGAAAGGGCGTAGAAAAAGCTAAAAAAGCAATGGTTAAGGTAAATATAGTCGACGGTACAGTCCCATATGAAATTATTGGAAGGTATGGAGCGGGTAAAGTTTTGCTTAAGCCAGCCTCTGAAGGTACAGGTCTTATCGCAGGTGGTGCAGTAAGAGCGGTTCTTGAGGCAGCAGGTGTTAAAAATATACTAACAAAATGCATGGGCTCAAATAATCCGCATAATGTAGTGAAAGCAACAATTACTGGCCTAAAGATGCTTCAGACTAAAGAACAGGTCGCTGCAAGAAGAGGCATTAGTGTCGAAGACCTATAATGAGGACAAGGTAATGTCAGAAAAGCTAAATATAACTCTAATTAAGAGTATGATAGGTAGACCTGAAAAACATAGAAAAGTGTTACGTGGTATGGGTCTAACAAAGATGAATAAAACGGTGCAATTAGAAGATACTCCTTCCGTACGTGGAATGATTATGAAAGTAGTTCACCTTGTCAGTGTAAAGGAGAGTGGAAATGAAGCTTAATGAACTTTCACCGGCAGCAGGCTCGACTAAAAAACGTAGACGTGTTGGTAGGGGCCCTGGATCAGGATTGGGAACAACAGCTGGGCGTGGTTACAATGGTTTGAAAAGTCGCTCTGGTGGTAATGTAAGACCTGGATTTGAAGGCGGGCAGATGCCGATTCACAGGCGCCTTCCCAAACGTGGCTTTACTAATATATTCAAAAATAAAGTTGCTGTCCTAAACCTTAGAGATCTTGCAAAATTTGAAAGTGGTTCTGTAATCGATGCAGCATTTTTGGTTAAAGAAGGACTCGTAAAAGGTCAGTGGGATATTATAAAAATACTTGGTCAGGGTGAAATTGAAAATTCACTTACTATCAAATCATGCAGTCTCAGCAAGAGCGCGACAGAGAAGATTGAAGCTGCAGGCGGAAAAGTAGAGGCTTAAAAAGTATGGCTACAAGTGGTTTTCAGAATATTTTAAAATTACCGGAACTAAAAAAGAGAATATTTGTAACACTTGCTCTGTTGTTTGTATACAGAATAGGTGTACATGTACCAACACCAGGAATAAATGGTGATGCACTAGCAGATATTTTTAGTAAATATGGTGGCGGTATCGTCGGTATGTTTAATATGTTTTCTGGTGGTGCTCTTGAAAGACTGTCTGTATTTGCACTTGGAATTATGCCGTATATTAGTGCCTCAATTATACTTCAATTGATGACTGTTGTTGTCCCTTATTTGGATCAGTTAAAAAAAGAAGGTGAGCAGGGACAAAAAAAGATAACACAATATACTAGATACGGAACTGTTGTCTTAAGTGTAATTCAAGGGTTTGGTATAAGTGTTGGTCTTGAAGCTATGAAAGTTGTGCAGTTTCCTGGCTGGGGTTTTAGAATTATGACAGTTCTTACTCTGACAGCAGGAACCGCTTTTATCATGTGGCTTGGAGAGCAAATCACCGAGCGAGGTATTGGTAATGGTATCTCATTGATAATATTTGCAGGTATTATAGCCAGAATGCCAGATGCAGTAATCAAAACTACGCGATTAGTAAGCTCAGGTGAAATGTCTTTCTTTGGATTGATTTTTCTTCTTGTCTTTATGATAGGTGTTATCGCCTTTATTATTTTCATGGAGCAAGCACAAAGAAGAATACCAGTGGAATATGCTAAAAGAGTTGTTGGCAGAAAAGTTTACGGAGGCCAAAGCTCGCATTTGCCTCTGAAAATTAATGTTGCAGGTGTTATACCTCCAATTTTTGCATCCTCTATTATAATGTTCCCAACTACGATTGCATCTTTCTTTCCAGGTGTTCCTGCGATGGAATTTGTAAAAGAACTAATGGCTCCAGGTAGTTTTATGTATGAAGCGGTTTTTGTAGGTTTTATTGTTTTCTTTTGTTATTTTTATACTGCGATAACATTCAATCCAACCGAAGTTGCAGAAAACATGAAGAAAAATGGTGGTTATATTCCAGGTATTAGGCCTGGTAAAAGAACTGCAGATCACATTGATAGTGTACTAACACGATTAACACTTGTTGGAGCGATTTATGTTTCGGCTGTCTGTGTGTTACCTTCTGTCTTGATTACAAAAGGTCATGTCCCTTTTTATTTCGGAGGGACCGCACTGTTGATTGTTGTAGGTGTTTCGATTGACACAATCGCTCAAATAGAATCACATATGCATGTAAGAAATTACGACGGTTTCCTTCAAAATGGAAATAAAATTAAAGGTCGTAAATAAAATTGTTGATATTTATAGTAATATAATGATACTTAAAGCGGTTCGATTGAAATCGGAGATTTAGAATGGCAAAAGAAGAAGCAATAGTAGTAGAAGGTAAGGTGCTGGAAACGTTACCTAATGCAATGTTTAAAGTTGAATTAGAGAATAAACATGAAGTGCTCGCACATATATCAGGTAAAATGAGAATGCATTTTATCAAAATTTTGCCAGGTGATACTGTTACGGTTGAACTTTCTCCATACGATTTAACAAGAGGCCGTATTACATACAGGGCAAAGTAAAAGATTGTATCATTTGGTTTGACTATCTATTAGGAGTAGGACAATGAAAGTTAGAGCTTCAGCGAAGAAAATGTGCCCCAAGTGCAAAGTTGTGCGCAGGAAGGGTGTCGTTAGAGTAATCTGTGAAAATAAACGCCATAAGCAACGGCAAGGATAGGAGGATAGGTTTTGGCAAGGATTGCAGGTATTGATTTACCGAAACGAAAAAGAGTCGATGTAGCCTTAACTTATATTTATGGTATAGGCCGTTCAACCGCCCAGGATATTTTATCTAAAGTAAATATCGAATATACCGTAAAAACTGAAGATCTTACCGATGATGAAGTTAATGAAATCCGTAAGTTTATTGGAAGTAATTATAGCGTAGAGGGTGAACTTCGTGCTGATGTAACAATGAACATTAAGCGATTAATGGATCTTGGTTGCTATCGCGGATTACGTCATAGAAAGTCATTGCCCGTTCGTGGACAGCGTACAAGTACAAACGCTAGAACCAGAAAAGGGCCTAGAAGAACAGCTGTTAAAAAGAAAAGTTAACAGATTTCAAAATAAGCATGTTATTTAAAATACAGGAGACAGGCTTTAATCATGGCTAAAGCTCGAGTAAAGACAAAGAAGGTTAAAAAGAA
>JQIA01001791.1_pt1 | contig 11554 bp, 7 predicted proteins | sample 811431 | NCBI WGS metagenome assembly JQIA01 (sample SAMN02998118, study PRJNA258478) | marine sediment metagenome | biome: marine; feature: seafloor; material: sediment; isolation source: oil-polluted sediment collected from 3 locations (0.5 km, 0.7 km and 0.9 km)... | place: USA: Gulf of Mexico ... | reverse complement strand
AGAAACCTCTAGGCACAAATAATTGTTTATTATTATCTCCAGATAATTCTATAGAAAATACTTCCCCAAAAGTTTTTGATTCTTTTCTTACGTCAACAACAACATCTAAAACCTTACCCTTTATAACTCTTACTAATTTAGCTTGTGAATATTCTCCGCTTTGCAAATGTAGCCCTCTTACAACGCCGTATTGAGATGTAGATTGGTTTTCTAAAACAAAATCTCCTTTAAAACCTGTTTTTTTTTGAAACTCTTTCTTATTATATTCTAACAAAAAATTGCCTCTTTCATCACCAAAAACTTGAGGGTCGATAATAAAACAACCTTTTAAATGTATTTCTGTTACTTTCATTAAATATCCATTAAATTTTTTCCGTAACCACTTTTTAATAAAGGTTTTGCTAATTTATGTAACTGTTCTTTATTTATAAAACAGGTTCTAAAAGCAGCTTCTTCTATAGAACCAATTTTTAATCCTTGTCTTTCCTCTATTGCTTGTACAAATTGCCCCGCTTGCATTAAAGAATCAAAGGTACCTGTATCTAACCAAGCTGTACCTCTGTCTAAAACTCTAACGGATAAATTTCCGTTCTCTAAATATATTTTATTTACATCTGTAATTTCTAATTCACCTCGCTTACTAGGTTTCATGTTTTTTGCAATTTCAATCACAGAATTATCATAAAAATAAATTCCTGGAACAGCATAATTAGATTTTGGTATTAGTGGTTTTTCTTCAATAGAAATTGCATTCATATTTTCATCAAACTCAACTACACCATATCTTTCAGGATCATTGACATGATAGGCATAAACAATTCCTCCTTTAGGGTTGTTATTTGCTCTTAATAATTTTGGTAACCCAGACCCATAAAAAATATTATCTCCTAAAATTAAAGCTACTTTATCTTTCCCAATAAATTTTTCACCAATAATAAAAGCTTCTGCTAATCCATTAGGGTTCTCTTGTATAGCATATTGAAAATCACATCCATATTTCCCCCCATCACCTAATAATCTTTTAAACAAAGGTAAATCTTGCGGTGTAGAAATAATTAATATTTCATTAATTCCAGCTAATATTAATACTGAAATCGGGTAATAAATCATTGGCTTATCATAAACAGGCATTAGTTGTTTACTCACAGCCAATGTAAGTGGATGTAACCTTGTTCCCGAACCTCCTGCTAAAACTATTCCTTTCATTCTATTGATACTTATTTAAATACCATTCAATTGTTTTCTTAATTCCCGTTTCAAAAGTCTCATCTGCACTCCATCCTAAATTATTTTTAATTTTTGACGCATCTATTGCATATCTAAAATCATGTCCTGGTCTATCTTTAACGAAACTAATTTGCTCTTTATATGATTTTTCTTTAGGTATAACGGTGTCTAAAACTCCACAAATTACATCAACTATATATAAATTATCTCGTTCATTTTCCCCTCCAATATTATATGTCTCTCCAGTTTTACCCGTTTTAAAAACCAACTCAATCCCTTTACAATGATCTAAAACATACAGCCAATCTCTAATATTTTTACCATCTCCATAAATAGGTATTTTTTCTCCAGAAATTGCTTTTCTTATTATTGTAGGTATTAGTTTTTCATCATGCTGTTTTGGTCCATAATTATTAGAACAATTTGTTGTTATAACATTCATACCATAAGTATGATAATAACTCCTAACCATAAAATCTGAAGATGCTTTTGAAGCACTATATGGGCTATTTGGCGCATAAGAAGTTTCTTCTGTAAACAAACCTGATTCTCCTAAAGTACCATAAACCTCATCAGTTGAAATATGATGAAATCTAGCAGTTTCAAATCCTTTTTTAAAATTATTTGGAGATTCCATCCAATAATTTTTCGCAACATCTAATAAATTAAAAGTTCCAAACACATTTGTTCTAACAAATGCATCTGGGGTTTTAATAGAATTATCTACATGTGATTCTGCTGCGAAATGAATAACACCTTTAAAATTATGCTTTTCAAAAAGATGTTCTACTAAACTTCTATCACAAATATCTCCCTCTACAAAAGTGTACCTTGAGTTATTTCCAATTTCAGATAAATTAGAAAGATCCCCTGCGTATGTTAGAAAATCTAGATTAACAATCTTATACTCTTTATTTTTTTCTAAAAAGTAAGAAATAAAATTAGATCCTATAAAGCCTGCTCCTCCCGTTATAAGAATGGCTTCCATACTTATTTAGCATAGTTATTTAAATACGTATTTAACTGTCTTATAAGTAAAAATAAAATCATAAAACTTGCTCCTAATATTGATAATAAGAATCCATAATTTTTAGTTATTCCCTTTACTTCAGTTCCTATTGGTTGAAAATTAGAAAGAACATTTATGATTTCATATTGTGTAGATTTTTGTGAAACAATGTTTTTTAAATCAGTATTAATTTGCCTACTAGTTGCAAACAACTCTAACTCTTTGGTTGTTCTTTTTTCCCCTCCTAAATCTATACTTGTGCCACTAGTTTGTTTCTTAGCCTCTTCTAGCATAACCTCCATATAAATCTTCCTTAAAGAATCTATTTGTGTTAAATTCTGACGATATAAAGAGTCTGTTCTATTTAAATTTTTATTTGATAATTCTTTTATTCTATTAAAATATTTATTACTTACAACAGAAGAAATTATAATATCACCTAATTTATCAAAAACATCATTCTGTGTTGAAGTAGCTGTTACTTTATGAAATCTATAATCATACTCTGTAAATGAAGCTTTAAACTCAACAAACGCATAACTCTTTACAGTCGTTGTATCAACAGAAGAGACAAATCCATTATAAGAATTGATAATATCATTTTCAGATACAATTGGTTCAATAACAAATTTCTTAAGACTGGCGGCTGTTGATTTGTCTAACTTAAAAGTTTCTACCAAACCTGCAGTGTCTTTTTGTTTAACAAGATTATTGTAATAACTTATGTTATCATATAATTGTCTTGTGCTTTTAAAATTTGGCTCTAACAATAATTCTGATTCAAAGGTATCTGTTTTTTTTACTTCTAAAAAAACACCTAAAACCCCACCCAAAATAGCAGCAATTACTATTTTAATGATATTGTTTTTCAGGAAAATAAGAATTGAAATTATTCCATGAAAAATCCCTCTAAAAATGTTTCCAATAAAATTAAAAAATTTAGAGAAACCTTTCCCTATAATTACAAATAAGGAACCTAAATCTACTTCTTCTTCGTTGCTATTTTGACTTGTTGACATTGTTTTTGTTTGGTTGTAAAATCAATAATAATTATTAAAAAATTTGTTCTAATATTCTTTGAGTAATAGCATAAGTCGGTGTGACCCCCGTCATGCCTAAACCACCAGACGCTAATGTAGCTCCTGTTTCTAAAGGATTATCCGAAGCATAATATGCATACCTCACTTTTACATTTTCAGAGATATTACCTCTAATTTTTGATGCAGATTGAATTGCTTTTTGGTAATGAGCACCTTCCATTTCTAAACCTATTACATTCCAAGTAGAATCATGAAAAAACTTTAACAAATCCTTATTTTGTAAAGACGTTCCTAAAACAGAAACCATTGTTCCATCAAAAGCTTCAACTCCAAAACCTTCCAAATCTTCTTTAGAAAGTTCATTTTTAAAAGGATAATTATCTGCTGTTCCTTCAAAAATATGTGCAGTAGGTATCATAATATCTCCTTTTCCTCCTTCTAAAATACCTGCTTTACCCATTATTGAGATAGACTTTACATCTAAATGATGTTTTTTCTTTTTTGGCTGATACGGCTTTAACAATTCATCCATTGTTTCAAAAGCTTGCTCTCCAAAAGCATAGTCCATTACAATAATTACAGAATTCTCTTCTAGAGAATTTTCTTTTATAAACGGTGAAACATCAAAATTTATTTTATCCGTATCAATTATTTGTACATTTATATTAGTTCCTGATGTATCTTTTACATAAATCAGTCCATTTTCTGACGCATAATCTTTTACTTTTTTCTGTAAAATTTTGCTATCAGAATTACTTAATAGTTGATACAATTCAAACCCTTCATTTTTATCAGCTTCATCTGGTAAAGCTCCTTTTGCATAAATAGAATTTAAAACGCTATGCATGTTTGCACTAATAATATGAATTGGTCTTTTTAAAAGGTCATTCTCTTTTAAAATAAATTTAATATTATTCGCCCAAATATCACCATAAATATGATGCCCGATCTCTTCAATTAAAACAGAACTAAAAGTAATTGTTCTCTTTTTATTTTCAAAAACTTCATTAATAGCTAGTTTACCTAACCAATAAATTAGATTGAAAAATTTATGAGGATTTTCTTCTGATGTAAATACTTTATATATCGCAGAAACCTCATCATAAGTTCTTCCTAAAATACTACCTAAATGAACGATTAAAACTTCTTTTTCTTCCTCAGTTATTGGCTTTTGATGTAAAACAACATCTTCTAAATACTTCCATTCTCTAATAAAATCTTCTCCGTCATTTAAAGAAACTCTTTCTTGGATTTTATGAGACTCTACAAACAAGAAAGTTAAATGCGTTAGTATATCATAGATTTCAGATCTTCCTCTTGTAATCTCAATATTCATTTGATCCTTATCGATTCGATAACAATTTCTTCTTCTTTTTGGCGGAATTATAGATTTAAAGTGTGAGTTTTTATAACCTTCATCTGCAGTTAAATTTATAAACTGACATTCTTCAATTCCTGCAGGAAGTCTTTCTATAACATATACTAAACCATCTAATTCTGTTCTATCTTCAGCAATAGACCCATAAATTTCTGGACGTAAAAGCAACAACGACTTGCGTAATGTTTCACCTGAAATCCCCATTGGCTTATAAAAACCTCTACTAAATAAATGGCGCATAGAAATATATAATTTCTCTATCGCATTCGTAGATTCTTGTGCTCTTGTTCTATCTATATTTTTAGTTTTTGACATATCTATTTTTGACGTGCAAATATAAAATTAATTCTTCGATAAAATCTTCTTATACTTGTCTTGATTTTTAAGTAATTTAACAGCTTCAGAAACGGTTCTATCATTTTTTAAATGATGCTTATAAACCCCTTCTTTATAATAATATCTTTTTAAAACCTCTTCCTCTAACAAAATGGATATAATATCTTGATTGTCAGAAACTTCAATAATTTTATTGTTTGATAATTTTTCTTTTATTTTCTGATACTCCTTAGAAATACTTTTATCTTTTGATGATAAGAATGCTTCCTTAAATAAACGTTCTTGATTCGTGACAAAAGTTGTATCTGTTTTTAAAAAATTTTTAAAATTTTTAAAATCTAAATTTGAAAATTTATAATTCTCAACATCAGTAATTTTTGGATTTTTATAATAATAATCTGTTGCAAAATTAAAAACAGCTTTAGTCTTTAACAATTCTTTAGTAGCATTTGTTTTTTTAGATGTTTTAATCTCAACATCTGGCATTACACCTCCTCCATCAAAAACTATTCTTCCTTTTTCTGTTTTAAATTCATGAATTCCTGAATCTGAAAACTTTGGAACTCTACCTGTTTTAGGATCTCTATTTGTATAATCTAACTCCTGAATACACCTTCCACTTGGTGTATAATATTTAGAAATTGTCAATTTTAACTGAGTACCGTATGTTAAATCTCTGTATCGTTGCACCAATCCTTTTCCAAAAGAACGTTGCCCCATTATTACCGCTCTATCATAATCTTGCAAAGAACCACTTACAATTTCTGATGCAGACGCAGAACGCCCATTTACCAAAACTACAATTGGAATTTCTAAATCTAAAGGTTCATTTGTACCTTTATATGTATTACTCCATTTTTTTATTTTTGCTTTTGTTTTTACAATAACTTTCCCTTTCGGGATAAAAAAGTTTGAAATATTAATGGCTTCCATAAGAGATCCACCAGGATTGTATCTTAAATCAAAAACTAACTTTTTCATTCCTTTTTTCTTTAAAGCTCTAAATGCTTTTTTTACTTCGGATGATGCTTTATTATTAAAACGAGTTAGCGTAATATAACCAATTTCTTCATCAATCATTTCATAAAAAGGAACAGGATTTACAACAACCTTTTCTCTTATGATTTCTTTTTTAATACGCTTTCCTTGACGTTCTATTTCTACGGATACTTTACTATTCAGGCTTCCTTTTAACAACATAGAAAGCTGATCTCTTTCCATACCCTGCAATGACTGACTATTTACAGAAATAATAACATCTCCTGCTTTTAAACCTGCTTTATCTGCAGCAAACCCTTTATAAATCTCACTTATCTGTATTCCATTTTCAACATAATAAACAGCCGATCCAATTCCAGAATACTCACCTTCTCTTCTTATTTTAGCGTCTTCTACATCTTGCTCATTGTAAAAGTTTGTATAAGGATCTAACTCTTTTAAAGTATTCTTTATAGCTTTGTTTGTGAATTCTGCAGGATTTATTTCATCTACATAATACATATTTAATTCCTTAAAAAGTGTATTGTAAATTTCTATCTGTTTTGCAACTTCAAAGAATTTAGATTTAAATGAAAACGTTAAAAAAAGTGTTCCTATAACTAAAACTAAAATCGTACTCTTTCTAAATTTATAGTTTTTCATCTTCTTTATTTTTTACTTTTTCAATAAATAAATTTAATAATTTATCCATTTTAGAGAAAAGCACTTCATACGGTTTTTCTTCTTTGCCAATATACGAAATCATAAAAATATGAGGTTTCTCTATATTATTGTAAACAATTCCTTTTTGCAAGCGATACGTTTCGCGCATCAATCTTTTTAATCTATTTCTATCTGGCGCCTTTTTAAAATTTCTCTTACCAACAGAAACACCAACTTGCGCTGGAAAATCTGATGTATGTTCAGTTTCTAAATACACCATTCTTAACGGAAAAGCTTTTACAGAATCTCCTTCTGCATACAGCCTTTCTATTAATTTTTTACTTTTTAATCTTTCTTGTTTTCCTAAAGTAAACTTCATCTTTACAAACTTAAATCAAATCAATAACTTTTTTAAGGTTTCCTACCATGAACTTCAAAAAATGTCTATTTTTATTTAAAAATTTGAATCTTGGTTTTAAATTAAAAACAGCTAAAATTAAACAATATTTAATATAATTGTTTAATTTTATGCGATTATAAAAAATACAGCTTCTAAAAACCATCAAATTAAAAAGACAAACTAGATGAAACCTGATTTATTTCAAGCACCAGATTATTATAATTTAGATGATTTACTTACGGATGAGCACAAATTAATTCGTGATGCTGCCCGTGATTGGGTAAAACGTGATGTTTCTCCTATTATAGAAGAATATGCTCAAAAAGCAGAATTCCCTACTCAAATTATAAAAGGTTTATCAGAAATTGGAGCTTTTGGTCCCTATATCCCTCCAGCATATGGAGGCGCAGGTTTAGATCAAATTTCTTATGGATTGATTATGCAAGAAATAGAACGCGGAGATTCTGGCGTTCGTTCTACTGCTTCTGTACAATCTTCATTAGTAATGTATCCTATTTACAACTATGGTAATGAAGCACAACGTAAAAAGTATTTACCAAAATTAGCATCAGGAGAATGGATGGGTTGCTTTGGATTGACAGAACCAAATCATGGCTCAAATCCTTCAGGAATGGAAACCAAATTTAAAGACATGGGAGACCACTATCTTTTAAACGGGGCAAAAATGTGGATTTCAAATGCACCTTTTGCACAAATTGCAGTGGTTTGGGCAAAAAATGAAGAAGGTAGAATACATGGTTTAATCGTAGAGCGCGGCATGGAAGGTTTCTCTACTCCAGAAACTCATAATAAATGGTCTTTAAGAGCATCAGCAACTGGTGAACTTATTTTTGATAATGTAAAAATTCCGAAAGAAAATTTATTACCTAATAAATCTGGACTTGGAGCGCCTTTAGGTTGTTTAGACTCTGCTCGTTTTGGAATTGCTTGGGGTGCGATTGGTGCTGCCATGGATTGTTATGATACTGCTTTACGCTATTGCAAAGAACGTGTACAGTTTGGCAAACCGATTGGTCAATTTCAATTGCAACAGAAAAAATTAGCGGAAATGATTACCGAAATTACCAAGGCTCAATTATTAGCTTGGAGATTAGGAACTTTAAAAAATGAAGGAAAAGCAACTTCCGCACAAATTTCTATGGCAAAACGTAATAACGTAGACATGGCAATTAACATTGCTAGAGAAGCCAGACAAATGTTAGGCGGAATGGGAATTACAGGAGAATACTCAATAATGAGGCACATGATGAATTTAGAAAGTGTAATTACTTATGAAGGAACCCATGACATTCATTTACTAATCACAGGATTAGATATAACAGGATTAAGTGCCTTTAAATAAATATAAAATTCTTTCAACAACTCTTATTCAACAGTTTATATTAAACTGATTTAATTAGAAAATTTATAAATAAAAACCATTGAATTAATTTCAATGGTTTTTCGTTTTTACTAAAAAAAGTCATTACTTTTCGGCTTTATTTCTCTAATTAAATTGATTTCTCTCTAACTAATTACCTAAATCGTATTCGTGATTATAGTTAAAACATGATATTAAACAGGTTTTATAATTAAGCCATTTTATAATTTTGCTATAGAAATTATACTAATAATATCAAGTGAAACACCATGCAAGAAACTAGAAAAGACATCGTTCAGTTTATCAACTTACGTTTAGCATCGTTAGGACAACCAACATTTAAAGACAAAGCAGATAGTTCTGATAAGTTTTTAGACCCTAAGTTTGAAGAATTAACAAGTGGACTCATAAAAAGTTTACAGCAGAAATCAAGATTATTATCTGATCATCTTTCTCCTGTAGATTCAAGAATCCAAGAGTTTATAAATGATTATCTTAAAGATGTTTCTATAGCAGAACCTATTGTATTACCAAATAAGACATTAATCCTATCTAAAAAAGGACAAGCTAGAGAAGTGAGTTTACCACCAGATGGAGATTCATTTAAAAGTGACTTAGTTACAACCAACAGAGTAAAACAAGGGATTCTTAATAATCCTTTAAATGATAAAAGAACTACAAAAGGTACTTTTCACATTGTTGAAGGTAGTTTACCAGTACCTTTAGACAAATTCGAAGTACCAAAAATAGTATTTGCAAATCTTTTAAGTGCAGCTTTTAAACCTTCTGATGAATTAAATATTTTACCATTTACATCTACTCAAGACAAACAAGCAAAAGTGATGGTTTCTTCATTATTGAGACCAGTAGTTTGTCCAGAAGTAAAGGGTCTAATTTCAGAAAAATCTCTAGAAGTTCGTTTTTTTGTTCCTGGAAACTTAGTAAGTAATTTAGATTTTGTAGAATCTATTTTCGGAAATGCAGGAGATCCTAATTTAGCTCAAAATGATGCTGCTTTAGATACAGAACATTGGACAGGTCATACAGGTTGTATCGTTTTAGCTCCACAATTAAAAGAGTTAAAAAAGAAAGACCTCGGATTACCCCATCTTGATAATGCAACAGAGCGTCAGAAAAAAGACGGAATGTGTTGGGAAAATGAAAATGATCTTTATAATGATGGTGGTGCTTTTAAAATTACATGTAGAGATGATAGAGGTGTTGTCATCACATTAATTGCTGACAATTACTACGGTTACTCTAAAAAAGAAATTAAAACTCAAATTAGCTATTCTGCTAACTTATTTGGTTTAGTTGAAGAAGAACATGCAGGTGGTGCAATTGCTTTTGCAAGAAGAGTTATGGGAGATACTTTAGATGGTAAAGACTATTCTGAATTCCATAATTTCGAACACACTTTTGAAAGTGTAAAACAACTTCTAGGTGATACAATTGATGTAAAACCAGAAAATTACGCTGTTGATAAAAAATATCCAAATATTATATATATTCCCGAGTTTGCTTATGTAAACATCAATACAAATAGTATTACTTGGATGCATCATAGTAAGGAGCAAAAATTAACATTGTCTCCTTTTAAAACCTATGTACACCCAACAGGTAATAAATTTAAATTAGAAAAACATAAATCTGTAGATTTATGGAGAATTGTAGATACGTTTGCAGAAGGAGTTTTCTGCCATAAACCTTGTACAGTTTCTGGTGGTGGAAAATCTGAAATTTCTAAATCGATGCAAAATGCAATTACATATAGTAATTTCAATATTCAAAACATCGAAGAAGATTTCAAAAAAGCAGATAAAATTATAGAATATGTATACTCTAATCGTTGGAAAGTTAAAGACCCAAACAGACCAATTTCAAGATCATTTTTAAGTGAAAAAAGATCATTGAGTTCAGCTGTAAAACTATTAATTCCTTCTGAGCATAATTCAGATGAATTTAATGACTTTTTAGATAGTATTCCTGTTCATATTCGTTCTTTAGTATTATTTGTAAAACGTTTATACAGACAAGCTCATGGAGAGTTAAACTGGAAAGAGTACATGTCTGTAGAAATTATCAACGGAAAAAAAGGTACAGGGCTTTTACACAACAACACACCAGTAGTTGGTAGTTATGTTCGTATTGGATTTAACGAACAAGGAAACTGGATGTTAAACAAATTACGTTCTGACTTTTCTCCTTGTGAAAAAATTCAAACAGAAGATGATATTACTGCTTCTATAACTATACCAAGAAATAGATTAAATAATTTAAATCCAGAATTTACAAATAAAAGTTTAAAAGTATTAATCAATTGCGAAGCTCATTTATTCCAAAGACCAGATGAAGCAGTAGTAAGAGGTTATGATAAAGGTGCTGAATTAGATTTAGTTACAGAAGGAAGATTTTTAACAAACTATGAGCTTCTTAAAAAAGAGGATGCTATTGTTTTGTATGAAGATACCATTAACTATGATAAATATACACAACCAGTAAAAGATTTTATTGAAAGTATTGTAAAAAGCGATAAAGAAGAAGAGTTTTTTGCTTTACCATCACACACAAGAATTGTAAATGGAGAGCCTACTAAAAACCCACGTTATTTAGAGCCTAATAAAGTTATAAACGAAACTGAAGATACTTATTTAGCAGAAGTAGGTGTGCGTTTAGTAAGAAAAATTGAATTAAGCGATCCTTTAAATAACGTTGTAAATGCTGTTTTACCAGGAAGAAGAAATAATCCTGTAGACAAAGCTGCTGGTATTAGACCTCTAGCTGTTTACAGCCCTATTCACTATCAAGAAACTCCAGAATTATTTATGGATTTTATTTGTAGTTTAACAGGTAAATCTCCATCAACAACAGGAGCAGGTTCTGAAGGAGCTTTAACAAAAGCACCGTTTAACATGCTTACTCCAACAACTGATTTAAATAACGCTTTGTTATCACATATTTTAACAGAATCTAATGGTTTTAGTACTGCAGCTGGTTATGTTGGTGCAGAAAACAAAATTGACCATGATGTTAGTTTATTAATTCCAGAAATCTGGGCAAGATTAGAGCCAATTGATAGAGATCCAAATGCATTAATTAAAAATGGTTCTTTAGAAAAAATTGAAGACTTTGAATTTGAAGG
>JQIA01001790.1_pt1 | contig 11554 bp, 9 predicted proteins | sample 811431 | NCBI WGS metagenome assembly JQIA01 (sample SAMN02998118, study PRJNA258478) | marine sediment metagenome | biome: marine; feature: seafloor; material: sediment; isolation source: oil-polluted sediment collected from 3 locations (0.5 km, 0.7 km and 0.9 km)... | place: USA: Gulf of Mexico ... | reverse complement strand
CTTAATAAATTGAGATCTGATTTTGCCCCAAGTCAAAAAATTCAAATTGAAGACGATATTTCCGCTTCAATAACATTACCTAGTAATAAATTTGATAATTTAAATCCTGAATACACTAATAAAAGTTTAAAAGTTGTGTCTAATTGTGAAGCTCACTTATTTCAGCGACCTGACGAAGCAATTGTAAGGGGATATGACAAGGAAGCAGAGCTAGATATTGTTTCAGACAACACTTTTTTAACTAATTATGAGCTTTTAACAAAAAAGGATGCGTTAGCAATATATGAAGACGCTATAAATTTTGATAAATATACCAATCCTGTAAAAGAATTAATATTAGAGGTTATTAATAGCCCTAAGGATGAAGAGTATTTTGTTTTGCCTTCACATACAAGAATAGTTGATGGTGAACCAACAAAAAACCCACGTTATCTAGAAGAAAATGTTAATGTTGAAGAAACTGAAAATAGCTATTTAGGTGAAGTTGGAGTTCGCTTATGTAGAAAAGTTAAATCTGAAGCACCAATAATAAATATTGTAAATGCTGTTTTACCAGGACGAAGAAATAATCCGGTTGATAAAAAAGCAGGCATTAGACCCTTGGCTGTGTATAACCCTATCCATTATCAGGAAACACCTGAATTATTTATGGATTTCATTTGTAGTTTAACTGGAAAATCACCGTCAACTACTGGGACGGGATCTGAAGGAGCCTTAACTAAAGGACCTTTTAATATGTTAACACCAACAACCGATTTAAATAACGCACTATTATCTCATATTCTAACAGAATCAAATGCTTTTAGTACTGCAGCTGGTTATGTTGGCGCAGAAAATAAAGTAGATCACGATATAAGTCTTTTAATTCCTGAAATATGGGCTCGTTTAGCTCCTAAAGACAGAGATCCAAAAGAGCTTATTCGAAATGGGTCACTTGAAAAAATTGAAGATTTTGAGTATAAAGGCGAGACAATTCAGGCAAGTAGATTAGGGTACCGAATTACAAAAACTTTTTCTATTAGATGTTTAAACCGTTTATTTGATGAACCAGATGCTGTTTTTAACGAAAGAATGTTAAAACCTGAATTACAAGGATTAGAAGATTATGTAGATGGAATAAAAAATATTATTGAAGCCCAAGAAAAAGTAGCTTTAAGTTATTTTGATGATGGAAGTATTGAATCTGCAATCCCACCATTAAAAATACTACTTCATATAATGGTCTATGGTAATTATGAAGGGAAAAATATTAATGACCCAGAATTAAGAGCCTATTTTGAAAGAGATTATGTAATTAATAGTGATTGGTACAAAGAAAGGTTGAAATTAAAACAAACTAAGGATGTTGAATTTTATATCCAACAATTAAACTATTTAGAAGACTTTATTGCAAATCCAACTAATTCATCTTTGGTTACAGAAATGAAAATATTAAACAAATTTCAACAAGTAAAAAAGTTAGCTATTGAAGCTAATTCAGAAAAATACATTGAGAGTTTGGTTGGGACTATTGGTGCCGATTCATTATGGCGTAACTAATTTAAGTTTTTAACAGACTTTATTATTTAGAATTCAAAAAGCCGTATTGTTAGTACAATACGGCTTTTTATTTATGAAATAGACTGATATTTACATCTTTGAATCAATATAATCCATCACATCTTTTTCTATTGCTAAAGTTTTATCATAAACTTTTTTTGCACGAGCTAAAATATCTTCAGCAAAATCTCTATCTTTAATATCTTTCGCATTGATACGAACATTGAAATAAGCTCCAATAACAGCTGTTCTAGCACATAAAGCTCCAACACCTGCATCTGATAACGAGCTTTGCAATCCATCCTTTATCATCGCTTGCATTACTTCCATAGAGTTACAAGCAGTTTCCATTACTTCGAATGGAATTTCAGTTGCATATTTTGTAGCATTTTCAACTGCTTGTTTACGAGCTTCAATTTCTTCATTATTCGATTTTGGCATTCTAAAACCATCAATAATTTTATTAAAGGCATTGGTATCTTCATCAACCAAAAACAATAACTTGTTTTTATAAGCTTGCCCTTTTTCTGCCCAATCCGAATAATACTCCCATTTATCATCCCAACCAGCCTTATGAGCTGAAAGATTTGCCACCATAGTTCCTAAGGATACTCCTAACGAACCAACATACGCAGCAATTGAGCCACCACCTGGAGCCATAGATTCTCCAGCAGTTTCTTCAGCAAAACCACTTACCGTAAAATCAACTAGCTTTTTAGTGTCATTTTCTAATAAATACTCAATAATTTTTTCTTGTGGATTGAATGGTTTTAGATCATCTAACCCAAGTGATTTAACCGCAATTTTTATTTTTTCTTCTTCAGAAATTCCTAATGAGCGCTGTTGTTTCCGTAAGAAAAAATCACCCGCATCTAACATTGCCTGTAAGGGAATTAATCCAATTAATTCTGATCCAGTAACTCGCAAGCCTCTTTCAGTAGCGCTTTTTACAGTTTCGTCAAATGCCTCATGCATTGAGGTAATACTAATATTGGTTAAATTATATGAAATTTGAGCAATTCCATATTCTTCAATATACCAACCAATTCCTTTAACCGCTTTTAATTTCCCAGGAATACGAACTGGTTCACCATTAGCATCTAATACTTTTTTTCCTGTGGAAGGGTTTCCTTCTCGTTTAATTCTACCACCTTCACGAATATCAAAAGCAATTGCATTCGCTCTACGAGTAGAAGTAGTGTTAAGGTTTACATTATATGCAATTAAAAAATCACGAGCAGAAATAGCCGTAACCCCAGATTTAACTACCTTATCACTAAATACATCAGGTCCAAAATCTGGTTTCCATTCTGTATTTGAGAACTTATCTTTCAAACCTCCATATTCACCTGAGCGACAATTTGCTAAATTAATTCTTTTATCTTCTTTAGCAGCATTCTCATAAAAATAACCGGAAATCCCTAATTCACTACCAACTCGTTCACCTAATTTATGAGCATAAAACGCAGTCTCTTCCAAAGAAATACCTGAAATTGGAACAAGCGGACAAACATCTGTAGCTCCAAAACGAGGGTGTTCTCCAGTATGCTTACTCATATCAATCAATTCTGCAGCCTTTTTTATCAATTTAAAAGCAGCTTCAATTACATTTTCAGGTTCTCCAACAAAGGTAATTACTGTTCTGTTTGTAGCATTTCCTGGATCAACATCTAATAATTTAACACCTTCAACAGTTTCAACTACACTTGCAATTGTATTTATTTTTACAGTATCACGCCCTTCACTAATATTGGGTACGCACTCTATTAATTGTTTATTCATTATTATGTTAGTTTTATGTTTCAAATTTAGGTAGTTATTTTTGTATTAAGTAGTACTATTTTAAAATAAATGAAACATATTTTAGCGGTCTACGTATTTAATTTTATTTTTGTGAAGATAATTTGAAAAACTAAGTCTCATATAAAATATTTTTTAAGTACATCGTAGATTTTTTAAATACTCAATTACTAAAAAATTAAATGAAGAGTGAAATGAATAAAGAACGAAAGAAGAATGTATTAATTACTGGAATGGCTGGTTTTATTGGCCATCATTTGGCAAAATTGTTAGTCTCTTCAAATTTTAATGTGATTGGATTAGATAATATCAACGATTATTACGATCCAACATTAAAATTAGCAAGGCTAGAAGATTTAGGTTTTGATACACAAAAAATTGAGTACAATGAATTGTTGGTATTGGAATCCATTTCATTCATAAAATTAGACTTAACAGATTTAAAAAATATAAAACAGTTATTCAAAGAAAAGCAACTTGATTTTGTAGTTAATTTAGCTGCACAAGCAGGAGTAAGGTATTCATTAGAAAATCCGCATTCATACGTTGATAGCAATATTACAGGTTTTTTAAATATTTTAGAATCCTGTAGAGAATTTCCTGTTGAACATTTAATATTTGCATCTTCAAGCTCAGTATATGGTCTAAGTGAAGACATTCCTTTTAAAGAGGATAATTGTACAGATCATCCATTAGCCATATATGCTGCAAGCAAAAAAGCCAATGAAATGATGGCACATTCTTACGCCAATTTATTTGGTATTCCTTGTACAGGATTGCGTTTTTTTACAGTGTATGGCCCTTGGGGAAGGCCAGATATGGCACTTCATATTTTTACGAAAGCTATTATTGAAGATAAAGAGTTTGAAGTATTTAACAATGGTAATATGAGTCGTGATTTCACATATGTTGCTGACATTGTAGAAAGTATAAGAAGATTGTTGCCAAAATCTCCAATAACTAATGATCCTGCATTCAATCCAAAAAAACCTACACCTTCTAAAAGTTCGAAACCCTATCAATTATTTAATATTGGAAATAATAGCCCCGTGGCTTTAATGGATTATATAGGAGCTGTTGAAAAAGCACTTGATAAAAAAGGGAAAATGATTTTTAAACCGATGCAACCAGGCGATGTACAATCAACCTATGCAAATGTTGAAAATTTATATAATTATATTGGATTTAAGCCTCAAACCAACTTAGAAGATGGCATAAAAGCATTTGTTGATAAATTCCTAGAATTAAACAATTTAAATTAATCTCTATCTTTATTACAAACTTGTTTTTCTGTTGTAATTAAAAAATAATAGCGTACTGCTAATGCTAAAATAAGCGGAATCATTGCAATATTAAATACTTGTATTTTTAATATCCAAAGTAGCGACATAACACCTACTAATAGGAGTAAAAGCCAATTATAATAAGTTATCCATTTCGGCAATTTAGATTTCAACATATAAAATGCAACTACTAAATTTGGAGCAAAAGCCCACAAGAAATTAAAGTTTCTATACGTTGCTGTATGCGTAGTTGCAAACCAAAGTAATAAAACAGCTATTCCTATAAATCCCGTGCTAAAATAGAGGATTAAATCAAGCCATTTTGACCTGCTTTTTTGCTTATAGTTTTTATATGTGAATCCCAATATCAATAGTGCAATTAATCCTAAAATTATCATCGGTTGATAAATTGAAAAAATTGCTTCATGCTTTTTCTCTTTTAAAATAGTAGTACTTTTTTTTACAAATGGTTTTTTCGATAATAACGTAGCGTTATTCATAGATTGATAAATATAATCGGGTAAAAACTTATATTCATCCTTGGTGGCGTTTTTATCTATGACTGAACCCAAAGCTAAATCTATTCCAAACTTGCCCCATTTTTGATTTTTTGTATAATCGGCAATTAAATCTCTATGCGTTTTATTGGTTGTAATATGTGAATTACTAAAAGTTACTTTTTCTTTCAATACAGTAGCTATGACTTCTTCTATTTTTGTGGAACAATTGTCATAAAAAAAGTCATATTGATACGATTTATTTTCAGGCTTGGCATTATTTTCTAAAAAGTCGAATATAGCTTGCACTTCTGAAGTCTCTAAACCCAATTCCTGAGTTTTCACCCAACGGTTTTCATAATCATATATTCTTAAAAAACGGCTAAAACTTGATGTTGAAAGTTGATATGTCAATTTTCCTTTGGCAAAATTTAGGTAAAAGTTAGGGGCATTAAAATCAAATGCTCCATAATTATAAATTTTATCAAATTTTAAAAGAGGGTCGTAAATTCTAAATGCGCTATGTCCAAAAGTAGAGTACAATACATTCCCTGGGCCACATGTTACAACACTAACTGTTGCTTTTGATGATAATTTTTCTTGGGACGAAAGAAAAAAACAGCTTGACAAAAATAAAATAATAAAGAAATGTGCTTTTTTCATATTCAATAAATTCAATTGTTTCTAAAGCGAATGTAAATAAACTTTATAAGTTAAAGTTCTATAATCAAGAAATAATATGTTCAATAAAATCAAAAATTCGTTTTTCACTCCAAAACAAATCTTGACCAAGGTAGGAGGTGTTAAATCCTACATGTCCACCATATTCCGGCAATTCAAGATTAAAATATTTATGATTCTTTGCTTCTTCAATTGGATAACAACTATTCGAAAGAAATGAATCATCTAATGCATTTATTAACAAGGTTGGCTTTTCAATTGCTGGTACATATTGTTTACTACTACATTTAGTCCAATAATCTTTCGCGTTCTTATATCCAAAAAGTGGAGCTGTTACTTCATTATCAAAATCTTCAAATGTTTTTGCTTTTAAAATGACTTCTTTATTTAAAATGCTATTTGGGAATTTTTGAATTTTAGAAAGAGACTTTTCTTTCAGAGTAACCATAAATTTATTTAAATAGATGGCGTTATACCATTCAGATAATGAAGTCGATGAACCTTCTAAATCACAAGGAACTGAAACTGTAATTGCTCCCTTAATTTCATTAGCCAAATTGGCTGATTCCCCTAAATATTTTAAAGTTATATTTCCTCCCATACTATAACCTAAAAGAACAATATTATGATATGAGTAATTGGCCAATACATGGTTAATTACTACATCTAAATCGTCTGTTTTTCCGCTGTTATATGAATATATATGATTGTTATCTTCTCCACTACAACCTCTAAAGTTAAGTGCTAAACAATCTATGTTACAGTTATTTAAATATTGAATTACAGAAACCATATATTTTGATTGTGAGCTTCCTTCCAATCCGTGCATCGTAATAACAAGAGTTTTTGATCCTACAATCGAAAAATCAAGATCTAAAAAGTCTTGATCTGGAGTTGAAATTCTTGTTCTATGGTAATCAATAATATTCTTATAAAAAAGTGTTTTAAAAGAGGTATTAATATGTGTATTTTTAAATAGGAAAGGAGGATTATAAGTTGAGTTAACTACTGGCATTGTGTAATAAATTATAAATTTTAAATAGATTTAATTTGTAGTGGAAAACAAAACACTAAATTTAACAAAATTTTCTAAAAATGACATTTAAAAAGCACATCCCTAATTTAATTACTTTGCTTAATTTATTATCAGGAACAATAGCTGTCTATTTTGCAGTAAAAGAACAATTGGTACTTGCTGCATTTTTTGTTTTTTTAGGGATATTTTTTGACTTTTTCGACGGGTTTGCGGCGCGTTTATTAAATGTACAAGGTGAATTAGGAAAACAATTAGATTCTTTAGCAGATGTTGTTACAAGTGGGGTAGTACCCGGAATTGTATTATTTCAGCTAATGCAAAAATCATTAAATAATGGGAGATGGAATAAAGGAGCAAATTTAATTACTGATTTAATTACAAAAGATTATTTTACTGGTAATTTCTTCATTTCAATTATTGGCTTATTTTTCACATTGGCCGCAGCTTATAGACTGGCAAAATTTAATATAGATGACCGCCAGACTAGTTCTTTTATTGGGTTGCCTGTTCCTGCGGCGACTTTGGTTGTTTTAGCTTTACCATTAATTTTGGCGTATAGTAATAGTGAAGTTGCAAATACTCTTATTGAGAATGTATGGTTTTTAATTGGTTTAACATTTCTTCTTTGTTATTTTATGAATGCAGAAATACCTTTGTTTTCATTAAAATTTAAGGACTATAGCTGGAACAATAATAAAATAAAGTTTGTTTTTATAGCACTAACTGCACTTTTGAGCATTGTATTAAAGTTTATAGCAATTCCAGTAGTTATTGTATTGTACGTGTTATTATCTATAGTTGAGAACAAAGAAAAAAGTAACTAATACACTTACGGTTAGAGTAAAGACTTAAATGATATACTAAAATATTGAAGTTTGTGTTTCAGAAGTAAATTGTTCTAAAAATTTAATTCCTTTACTGGAATTTCCTTTTTTATTAAGTTTTGGACTCCAAACTGCAATGCTATATTTATTTGGATAAATTGCAACAATACCACCACCAACACCACTTTTCCCAGGTAAGCCTACTTTAAAAGAAAATTCTCCAGCTTCATCATAAAAGCCACATAATTGCATGATGGCATTGATACGCTTTGATTTACTTTTACTTAAAACTCTTTCTTCAGAATAAGGAGACTTTCCATAAGTTGCTAGAAAAAGGAACGTTTGTGATAATTCTCTACAAGTCATTTCGATAGAACATAGATTAAAATAAAAATCCATTACCACATCAATATCATTTTTAATATTACCAAAGGATTTCATAAGGTTAATTAAAGCTGCATTTCTAAAACCAGTAGATTTCTCTGATTCTGCAATCCGCGAACAATAATCAATAGTAGAAACACCTGAAATTTCTCTAACAAATTCAATAAAATCTGTTTTTGGGTTCTCAAGATGACTAACTAAAATATCGGAAATAACCAAAGCTCCAGAATTTATAAGTGGATTACGTGGTATTCCTAAATCTGTTTCTAGTTGTATCAATGAATTAAATGGAGTGCCAGAAGGCTCAACTCCAACACGTTCCCATAATTTTTCCCCCTCTAATTTATAAGCTAAAGAAAGTGAAAGCACTTTTGCAATACTCTGAATTGAAAACTTCTCATCATCATCCTGAAAATTAAAATGCTTATCTTTAATTGTTGTCAAATGAATGCCAAATTTGGTTGAATCAACAATTTGTAATTCCGGAATATAATCAGCTACTTTTCCATCATCACTTATATTTTCAATCTCTTTAGCTATTTTAGAAAATATTTTTTTGTAATTCATGAAACTAAATTAGATATTAGAATTTTCGCTTTTTCAACTCAAAATCTTTACCTAAGTAAACACGTCTAACAGTCTCATCTTCTGCTAATTCCTCTGGAGTTCCTTCTTTTAAGATACCTCCCTCAAACATTAAATATGTTTTATCTGTAATTGCTAAGGTTTCCTGAACATTGTGATCAGTAATAAGTATACCAATATTTCTATCTTTTAAATGCGCCACAATACTTTGAATGTCTTCAACAGCGATTGGATCAACACCTGCGAATGGTTCATCTAATAAAATAAATTTTGGATCTGAAGCTAATGCACGTGCTATTTCAGTCCTTCTTCTTTCACCACCCGATAACAAATCACCACGGTTTTTTCTAACATGATCTAAACCAAATTCCTCAATCAACGATTCTAATTTTTTCTTTTGCTCTTTTGAAGATAGATCTGTAAATTGTAGCACAGACATAATATTGTCTTCAACTGATAATTTTCTAAAAACGGATGCTTCTTGAGCTAAATAACCGACTCCTAATTGTGCTCGTTTGTACATTGGAAATTTAGTTATTGGTTGATCATCCAAATAAATTTCACCTTCATTTGGTTTAATCATTCCCACAATCATATAAAAGGAAGTGGTTTTTCCAGCTCCATTAGGCCCTAAAAGCCCAACAATTTGTCCTTGCTCAACCTCTAATGAAATACCATTAACTACAAATTTATTTCCGTACTTTTTCTTTATGTTTTCAGCTCTTAAAATCACCTTATTTACTGTTTAATTATTTATTGAGTTGTTACACCGTAATAAACTGAATATCAACTTAATTATTATCTTTATTCGCTTCTAGTTCTTCCCAAAATTCATAAGCTCTTCTTAAATGTGGAACTACTATTGTTCCTCCTACCAAAGTCGCAATTGATAAGGTTTCTATTATTTCTTCTTTAGTAACCCCTTCTTTAAAACAAGTTTCAAGATGATATTTAATACAATCATCACATCTCAATACTGCTGAAGAAACCAAACCTAACAATTCTTTTGTTTTAACACTCAAATGTCCTTGCTTATAAGCATTGGTGTCTAAATTGAAAATTCTTTTAATGACTTTATTATCTTCCGCTAAAATTTTATCATTCATTTTAACTCGATAAGCATTAAATTCTTCTACTTGATTAGACATTCTCTTGTTCTTTTTTACGTTCTCGTTTAATAACCATTTTTGAAATAAATATACTTACTTCATATAAGATCATAATAGGAATACCCACAATTACCTGACTAATAATATCTGGTGGAGTTATAATCGCTGCCAAAATTAAAACTACAACTAAAGCATGTTTTCTATATTTCTTTAAAAATTCAGGAGTTACTAATCCCATTTTTGTAAGAAAAAACATCACTATTGGTAATTCAAAGATTATCCCAGAAGCTAATGATGAAGAGCGTACTAATGAAATATAAGAACCTAATGTAATATTACGCTCTACAACTTCACTTACAGAATAGTTTCCTAAAAAATTAACTGAAAGAGGCGTAACTACATAATAGCCAAATAAAACCCCAACAAAAAATAAGAAGGAAGATATTATTATAAAAATGACAGCTCCTTTTCGTTCTTTTTCATATAAACCAGGGCTAATAAACTTCCAGAATTCCCAAACTATGAAAGGAAAAGAAAGAATAAAACCGACAGTAATTGATGTCCAAATATGTACACTAAACTGTTCAGCCATTGCTAAACTTTGAAATGTAAAAGGAATATCTTCAATACACAACCCGTCAGTTCCAAATATTTTTGATACGTTACAAAAAAAACGATATGTTATAAATTGGGCATCTTTGGGTGCAAAAAGAATTTTATTAAAAATAAAATCTTTCATGATAAACGCTCCAATTGCAAACAAGAATATTGCAGCAGTTGAGCGAACTAAATGCCACCTCAATATTTCTACATGGTCTAAAAAAGACATTTCTTTTTTTTCTTCTATTTTCTTTGCCATTCTAAAAAATTCCTTCTTTTAATAAATCATGTAAATGAACTACACCCACGTAGTCTATATTGTCTTCAACCAGAATTTGGGTAATGTTATTATTTTCCATTGTTTCTAGTGCTGTAATAGCCATTTCGTTAACTTGTATAGTTTTAGGATTGCTACTCATAATATCCTTAGCCTTTAATTTGCTAATATTCGTATTATCTTTCAACATTCGTCTTAAATCCCCATCAGTAATTATACCTACTATTTTACTTTTTTCAACAACAGCAGTTGTTCCCAGTCGTTTTTTTGAAATTTCAACAATTACATCTTTAATTTCAGTTTCAAGTGAAACTCGAGGAACTTCATTGTTTTCAATAAGGTCACGAACTCTTAAATATAATTTCTTACCTAGTGCACCTCCTGGGTGGTATTTTGCAAAATCATTACTTGAAAAATTATTCAATTCAAGCAAACAAACAGCTAATGCATCTCCCAATACTAATTGTGCGGTTGTACTTGTAGTAGGTGCTAAATTATTTGGGCAAGCTTCTTTTTCAACATAAGAACTCAATGCAAAATCGGCATTTGTACCTAAAAAACTTTGTGTGTTTCCCGTAATTGCAATGATTTTATTGCCATAATTTTTAATAAGCGGCACTAAAACTTTTATTTCAGGGGTATTTCCACTCTTAGAAATACAAACAACTACGTCATTTTTTTGTATAATTCCTAAATCTCCATGAATTGCATCAGCAGCATGCATAAATATTGCTGGTGTTCCTGTAGAATTAAATGTTGCAACAATCTTAGCCGCAATGTTAGCACTTTTACCAATACCAGTCACAATTACCCTTCCATTTGAAGTATGTATAAAATTTACCGCATTTTCGAAATCTTCATTTAAAAAATTCACTAAATTCGCAATCGCTTTACTTTCAGCTAAAATTGTTTGTTTAGCTGTTTCAATTATTATATTTT
>JQIA01001789.1_pt1 | contig 11554 bp, 14 predicted proteins | sample 811431 | NCBI WGS metagenome assembly JQIA01 (sample SAMN02998118, study PRJNA258478) | marine sediment metagenome | biome: marine; feature: seafloor; material: sediment; isolation source: oil-polluted sediment collected from 3 locations (0.5 km, 0.7 km and 0.9 km)... | place: USA: Gulf of Mexico ... | reverse complement strand
TTACATTTATTAGAAAATGATTCTTCTGATTTAATTTTTGAAGAATGGTTTATTGCTTGGATTAGAACTGCCTTTAGAGCAAAAGGAAATGCTGCGGTTGTGCAACAATTAATTTCTTGGTCTGATACGATTGCAAAAACAGGAAGAGAAACTCAAAAACGTTTTTTAGATTATTGCCTACAGTTTTTTAGGCAAGCACTTTTAATGAACTACAAGTCTGATCAGTTGGTTTTTATGGAAACAAAATCAGGTTTTGATTTGTCTAAATTTGCCCCGTTTGTACATTCAGGAAATATTCTAGATATAGAAAAAGAAATTAATGATGCCATGTATCATATAGAAAGAAACGGAAATGCAAAGATTATTTTATTAGATCTTTCTATGAAATTGACTCGTTTTTTACATAAAAAGGAAGCGGCAGTTTAAGTTTTTTTAGCTTTTTTAAACTTTATTTTCTTCTGATTTAAACCAACTATTTTTTCCCTATTAATATTATATTCCAGCTTTAAATCTTCAATTTCTTTATATTTTGATAGGTCTAGAATTAAAATAAATTTATCGTTTTCCCAGAAACCGGTATAACTTTTCTTTTTATCATTTATAGCCACCCAAAGTTTAAAGGTTCTATCTTGATTCAATATTAACTTTTTAAAATTAGATTTTTTCTTTTTATTGATAAATTCCCCATCAAATTTGCTAGTTCCAAAATCAGGAGGTTTAATACCCATCAACGTATACATTTTGTTGTTAAAAATTTTGATAAAATAATCAAAGAGATAGCTATCTGTACATCCGTGGCAAAACATTAAATTAGTAATGTTCATATCCTTTAGTTTTAAAGATTTAATCATTTTATCTGGACAGCCTGAAAAACCTCCAATTTTACTGACTATAACTTTTTTACCATCTAAAAACAAACCAGTAGCTAAATCTTGAATTTTTTTGAATGCCCATTTTTGTTCATCTTCACTGAGTTTTGATTGAGTTAAAGGGTAAGTATATAATCCAATTGTAAGAATGTTATTGAAATTAGTTTCTAGTTTTTTTAGTCTTTTGGTAGGTGGAATTTCAAAAACAATACTTTTCGGAATATAATTCATCAACTCATTATATTCTTTTTTGGAAGATTTAATAGCAGAGACATCTTGTGAAAAAGATGTATAACAAAAGAGAATAAAAAGTAAAAGAATAATTTTTTTAAAGCTTACCATAATTTGATGTAAACTTATAATATCATTTTTAAAAAAGTTCTAAATAAAACTTAAAAGACTATAGAAAATCCTTAATTTTTTGTGAATAGATATATTTTAAAAACCATTTAATCGAGCAACATATTTACCAATTACATCAAATTCTAAATTCACTTTATCATCAACTTGTAAAGTTTTAAAAGTAGTATTCTCTTTTGTATAAGGTATAATTGCAACACTAAATTCGTCTTTTTTAGAATTTACAACCGTTAAACTTATTCCGTTTAAAGTAATAGAACCTTTTTCTATAGTGATGTTGTTTTTATCAGAATTATAATGAAAAGTATAAACTGTAGATCCGTTTTCATCTTTGATGTTTGTACAAACTCCTCTCTCATCAACATGACCTTGTACAATATGTCCGTCTAATCTGTCTCCTAACTTCATTGCGCGTTCTAGATTTACAATATCAGCATTTTTAAGATTTCCAATATTGGTCTTATCCAAAGTTTCTTTGATCGCAGTTACAGTATATTCATCGTCATTTATGGCAACAACGGTTAAACAAACGCCATTGTGGGCTACACTTTGATCTACTTTTAACTCATTTGTAATAGTACTCTTTATTGTTAAATGAACATTTTCTTGTTCTTTTACTACGTTTGCGACTACTCCAAGTGTTTCTATAATTCCTGTAAACATATCAGTTAAATTTGGTTACTTTTGTACACATCAAAAATAGCAATATTACAAGAGTTATATGGATAAATCTGATAAAATAATCGTTGGAATTTCAATTGGAGATTTAAATGGAATAGGTATTGAAGTAATTTTGAAGACATTTGAAGATAAAAGAATGTTAGATTTTTGTACTCCAGTGCTGTTTGGGTCTACAAAAGTGATTTCTTATCATAAAAAAGAATTAAAAATAGAAACTCCTGTACACGGAATTACTTCTATAGCTCAAATAAATCATTCGAAAATAAATATTTTAAATATTTGGAAAGAAGAAGTTGCTATAGAAATAGGGACTGCAACTAAGGTTTCTGGAGAGTATGCAGCAAAATCTTTAGCTTCTGCCGTAAAGCATTTAAAAGAAAATAAAGTTGATGTGTTGCTTACGGCTCCAATCAATAAAGAAAATATTCAATCAGAAAATTTTAATTTCCCTGGTCATACAGAATATTTAGAAGAGAATTTAGAAGGTAAGAGTTTAATGATTTTAATGACAGATGAATTAAGAATCGGTTTAATAACAGGTCATATTCCAATTTCTAAAGTTGCGGAATCTATTACGCCAGAGTTGATAAAGAGTAAAGTAGAAACGATGCATCAATCTTTAAAACAAGATTTTGGTATTACGAAACCAAAAATTGCTGTTTTATCTTTGAATCCACATTGTGGAGATAAAGGTGTTATTGGTAAAGAAGATGATGAAATTATTAAGCCAACGATTGAAGAAATTAAGGAAACAGGTAAATTGGTTTTTGGACCTTATGCCGCTGATGGATTTTTTGGTTCTGAAACCTATAAGCAATTTGATGGTGTTTTAGCAACCTATCATGACCAAGGTTTAGCACCGTTTAAAGCGTTGTCTTTTGGTAAAGGAGTTAATTTTACGGCAGGCTTAAGTCATATAAGAACTTCGCCAGATCATGGAACAGGTTACGATATTGCTGGTAAAAATAAAGCAAGTTCATCATCGTTTACTGAAGCTTTATTTACTGCGATTCAAATTTTTAAAACTAGAAAAGAGTATACTGAACTTACGAAGAACCCTTTGGTTGTTAGGTAAATATAAAGAATATTCTTTTTTCATATAAAATATTGCAGAAATACATTTTTTTGTATCTTTGCCGGCTCAATTGATGTTTGATAATGAAAGACTTGAAACAGTTTAACATACAATATGTAGGGTTAAAAGAAGGAAATCATATTTTTAATTATACAATTGATAATAAGTTCTTTGAAGCTTTTAATTTTGATGAATATGAAAGTTCATCAATAAAAGTTTCTTTAAATTTCGTAAAAAAGAGCACGTTTTTTGAGCTAACTTTTAGTGCGATTGGTACGGTTGAGGTTCTTTGTGATGTAACATGTGAGTTATATGATCAAGAAATAAAATCAGAACTACCATTAGTAGTGAATTTTGGACCAGAATATAATGATGATAATGAGGAGCTTTTAATATTACCTCATGAAGCATATGAGTTTAATGTGGCTCAATTTATTTATGAAATGATTGTTTTAGCAGTTCCTAACAAAAGAGTGCATCCAAAAGTTTTAGATGGCACAATGGAATCTGAAACATTAAATAAGTTAAAAGAACTAACAATAAAAGAAGAAAAAACTGTAGTAGATACAGACCCAAGGTGGGATAAATTAAAGAATTTAATAACAGAAAAAAACACATAAAATGGCACATCCTAAAAGAAAAATATCCAAAACAAGAAGAGATAAAAGGAGAACACATTATAAAGCGTCTTATCAGCAGATTGCTACAGATCCAACAACTGGTGAAGCTCATTTATATCACAGAGCTCATTGGCATGAAGGAAAACTTTATTATAGAGGTCAAATTGTTTTAGAATCTGCAGCAGCAGAAGCTTAGAAATAATTTTTCTATTGAACACACGAAAACCCTCATTTATGAGGGTTTTCGTGTGTTTTTTAAGTATAAACTATCTCTTTTGATGAGTTTTACGTTAAAAGGTGAAATATTTTTCACTACTTTTGATTTTCCAAATTACTTGGTAATAAACAACTATATATGACAAAAATCACTGCAGCAATTACAGCAGTAGGGAAATATGTTCCTGAATATGTGTTAACTAATAAAGAATTAGAATCTTACGTGGATACTAATGATGAATGGATTACTTCTAGAACAGGTATTAAAGAAAGAAGAATTCTAAAAGGCGAAGGTTTAGGGACTTCATATTTGGCAATAAAATCTGCAGAAGATTTAATACAAAAATCAAATATAGATCCAACAGAAATAGATTTGGTAATTGTAGGTACTGCAACTCCAGATTTACCTGTAGCTTCAACAGCTGCTTATGTAGCCACAGAAATTGGCGCAGTAAATGCTTTTGCTTATGATTTACAAGCTGCATGTTCTAGTTTCTTATTTGGTATGTCTACAGCAGCTAGTTATATAGAATCTGGTCGATATAAAAAAGTGCTTTTAATTGGTGCTGATAAAATGTCTTCTATTATCGATTATAAAGATAGAGCAACTTGTATTATTTTTGGTGATGGAGCAGGTGCTGCTTTATTTGAGCCAAATAATGAAGGTTTAGGTTTACAAGATGAATACTTGAGAAGTGATGGAATAGGAAGAGATTTTCTAAGAATTGAAGCTGGTGGGTCTTTAATGCCTACAACAGCGCAAACAGTAGAAGAGAAAAGACATTTTGTGTATCAAGAAGGTAAAACTGTATTTAAGTATGCAGTTTCTAATATGGCTGATGTTTCTGAGAAAATGCTAACAAGAAATAATCTTACAGAAGAAGATATTCAGTGGTTAGTGCCACATCAAGCAAATAAAAGAATTATTGAAGCAACCGCTAGAAGAGTAGGTGTTGGTTCAGAAAAAGTAATGATGAACATCCAAAATTATGGAAACACAACATCAGGTACTTTACCACTTTTATTAGCTGATTATGAAAGCCAATTAAAAAAGGGAGATAATTTAATTTTTGCCGCTTTTGGTGGTGGTTTCACATGGGGAGCCGTTTACCTAAAATGGGCGTATAATTCTTAAAGACTAATTAACTAAACAGTAAGAAATATGGATATTAAAGAAATTCAAAATCTTATAAAATTTGTAGCAAAATCTGGCGCTAGCGAGGTGAAGTTAGAAATGGAAGATATAAAGATTACTATTAAAACAGGTTCTGAAAAAACAGAAACTACAATAGTACAAGCTGCGCCAATGGCAGGAATGCCTCAAGTGGCTGCACCTTTAGCTCCACAAGTGGTAGCTGAAACTGCAGCACCTGTAAAAGTGGAAAGTGATGATTCTAACTATATCACAATAAAGTCTCCAATTATCGGAACTTTTTATAGAAAAGCTTCTCCAGACAAACCAAACTTTGTAGATGTTGGTTCAGACATTAATGCTGGTGATACAGTTTGTGTTATTGAAGCAATGAAATTATTTAACGAAATTGAATCTGAAGTTTCAGGTAAAATTGTTAAAGTATTAGTTGATGATTCTTCTCCGGTAGAATATGATCAACCTTTATTTTTAGTAGATCCATCTTAATTTAGATGCTTAGATTTCTAGATTTTTTAAACTTATTTTTTTAAAAAATCCAATAATCAAATTTTCTAACTAACTAATTTAACAAAGATGTTTAAAAAAATATTAATTGCCAATAGAGGTGAAATTGCATTACGTGTAATTAGAACCTGTAAAGAAATGGGCATAAAAACAGTTGCTGTTTATTCTACAGCAGATGAAGAAAGTTTACATGTTAGGTTTGCGGATGAAGCTGTTTGTATTGGTCCAGCCCCTAGTAGTGAATCTTATTTAAAAATGTCTAACATTATATCTGCTGCAGAAATTACAAATGCAGATGCCATTCACCCAGGATATGGATTTTTATCTGAGAATGCTAAATTTTCTAATTTATGTGAAGAACATAACATTAAGTTTATTGGAGCTTCAGGTAAAATGATTGATCAAATGGGAGACAAAGCAAATGCGAAGTCTACTATGATAGAAGCAGGTGTGCCTTGTGTACCTGGCTCTGAGGGAGTGATTGTTGATTTTGAAGATTGTGAAAAAGTTGCATTAGAAACAGGGTATCCTGTGATGTTAAAAGCTTCTGCCGGTGGTGGAGGTAAAGGAATGCGTGCAGTTTGGAAACCTGAGGATTTAAAAGAATGTTGGGATGCTGCTAGGCATGAGAGTAAATCTGCTTTTGGAAATGACGACATGTACATGGAAAAACTTATTGAAGAGCCAAGACATATTGAGATTCAAATTGTTGGTGATTCTTATGGAAAAGCTTGTCATTTATCAGAAAGAGATTGTTCTGTGCAAAGACGTCATCAAAAATTAACAGAAGAAACACCTTCTCCTTTCATGACAGATGAATTGAGAGAAAAAATGGGAACCGCTGCTGTTAAGGCTGCTGAGTACATTAAATATGAGGGTGCAGGAACTGTTGAGTTTTTAGTTGATAAACATAGAAACTTCTACTTTATGGAAATGAATACTCGTATTCAAGTAGAGCATCCAATTACGGAAGAAGTTGTGAATTACGATTTAATTCGTGAGCAAATTTTAGTTGCTGCTGGTGTGCCAATTTCTGGAAAAAACTATTTTCCACAATTGCACTCTATAGAATGTAGAATTAATGCTGAAGATCCACATAATAACTTTAGACCTGCTCCAGGTAAAGTTACTACTTTTCATGCTCCTGGAGGACACGGAGTAAGAATGGACACGCATGTATATGCAGGCTATATGATTCCGCCAAATTATGATTCTATGATCGCTAAATTAATTGTTACCGCTCAAACAAGAGAAGAAGCAATTAATAAAATGAAACGTGCTTTAGATGAATTTGTAATAGAAGGAATTAAAACAACAATACCTTTTCATAGACAATTAATGGATCATCCAGATTATGTTGCGGGTAATTACACAACAAAATTTATGGAAGATTTTGAAATGCAAGCTTAAACTAAATTTTAGTTATAATATTTTATTAAAAATAGAGAATACACTTATGTATTCTCTATTTTTTTTATCTTTAGGCTAAAATTGTTTAAGTATGAAAATTGATGGAATTGATAAGATAATAATAAAAAGATTAGTAAAAGATGCTAGAACTCCAGTTTTAAGTATTGCTAGAGAAGTTGGTATCTCTGGTGCAGCCATTCATCAACGATTAAGGAAATTAGAGAAATCTGAATTAATTGATGGTTATAAGATGGTTATAAATCCTAAATCTTTAGGATATAATACTACAGCATTTGTAGGTGTTTTTTTAGATTCTTCTAGCCTATATTCTTCAGCAATTAAAAGATTAAAAGATATTCCTGAAGTTATAGAAAGTCATTATACTACAGGTAATTACGCAATATTCATAAAAGTTTTATGTAGAAACAATGAAGATTTAATGCATCTTTTAAATAAGGATATTCAAAACATTAAAGGTGTTTCTAGAACAGAAACATTTATATCTTTAGATCAACAGATTGATAGACAGATACATATTTAAATAGAAAACATTCTATCTATAATATGTTACCATTTAGAGTAATTTGTAAACGACTTAACAAATAAATAAATTAGAAAGATTTTTTTAAGTGATTTTTGTTTAAAATAAAAACATCTAAATGAAATCTTTATCTATACTTTTAGTCGATGATGATGAAATTGAAAGAATTAAATTTAAAAAAGTAAGTAAAGAAGCAAAATTTAATAGCATTATTTTTGAAGCTAAAAATGGTAAAAATGCAATTACTCTCTTAAAAAATAAGGTAAATTCTTTTGATTTAATTATAACGGACATTAATATGCCGATAATGAATGGTTTAGATTTTTTAAAAGTGATTAAAAAGAATAAGAAATTTAAAAATATTCCTGTTGTAATAATGTCTTCTTCTAATGACTATCAAGATTTAAAAGCACTTTATGATCTAGGAATTTCTGGTTGTTTTGTAAAACCACTTCAGTTTTCTGAATACATAAACAAAGTTGTTACTTTGTTAGATTATTGGCACAAGAGTGAGATAGTTAGTTAGTTGTTAGAACAAATTAAAAATTAATAAAATTTATAAGAACCACCAAAATGGAAGTACCTAACTTATCTTTTATAAAAGAGATTGCTGGAGAAGATGTAGCGTTTCAGAATAGCATTTTGGAAATCATAAAAAAGGAATTTCCTGTAGAAGTAAAATCCTTTACGGCAAATTTCGCTTTAAAAAACTATAAAGAATCTAGTAGAGATGTACATAAAATAAAGCATAAAATAAGTTTATTAGGGTTGAAAGCAGGATTTGAAATAGCTTCTGAGTTTGAAAAAGATTTAAAAAAAGGAAATATAGCTTTACATAAAGATTTTCTAGAAATTTTAACCAAAATTCATGTATATTTATCCGATTAAACAATAATTTTAATATGGATTGTATTATAATTGATGATGACGCTACTGCTAGGTTAATTATTCATCAACTATGCAAAAGATCTGAGCATTTAAATGTTTTGGAAGAATTTTCCTCTGCAATAGATGCAATAAAATATTTAAATAGTAATACTGTTGATTTGGTTTATTTAGATATTCATATGCCTACTTTTTCTGGTTTTGACTTTATTCAGACTTTAAAAAATCCACCAAAGATAATTCTAACTACTTCTGACACAGACAAAGCTTTACAAGCATTTGAATACAAAAGTGTTGTAGATTACTTAGTGAAACCAATATCAAAAGAAAGGTTTGATAAATCTTTAGAAAAATTAGAACCTGTTTCAATAAAAAAACCTATTATAGAAGGTGGAAAATTATCAGACTATATATATGTAAATGTAGATCGGAGATTGGTAAAGGTTAATATACCGAGTATTTATTTAATTGAAGCAAAAGGAGATTATATAAATATTAAAACTGGCGAAAAAAACTATCTTGTACATTCTACATTAAAAAAAATTGAAGATAAATTACCATCAAGCATGTTTTTTAGAGTTCATAGATCTTTTATAATCAATTTTTCAGAAATAGTAGATATTGAGGATAATAGTGTTTTGATAAGAAAAGAAGTTATTCCAGTAAGTAGATCTAATAAAAGTGAATTGATGAAAAAATTAAACTTATTATAGTTTAGTACTTCTGTTAAACTGTTCTTTTGGTCTATTCAACGATAGTAAAAAGTCAGTTACCGATTTTTCTTTAAAAAAAACTTATTTGGATGTTATATTTGTCTCATAACAATAATATAAGTTGGGGGATTTATAAATTGTAAAAAAGGGCTGATTTATTCAGCCCTTTATTTTTTATAATAAGTAAGTTTTTGTTTTAAACCTTTTTTTTAGAAGAATCTCTTACAATTAATTTTGCATCCAAGATTATTTTATTTAAGCTTTGTTCTATCTTTTTTTCTTTACTGAATTTTAAAAAAGTTTCTGCTGCTATCTTTCCAATATTAGAACTGTGTTGATTTACGCTAGATATTGTGGGAGTAACCATAGAACTAAAAGGTTCATCACCAAAACCAACTAAAGCAATTTCATCAGGAACATTAATATTTTGTTCATTTAAGATTTGTAAAGCACCTAAAGCAGCGTAATCTCCAGCCACATAAACAGCATCTGGTTTCTCTTCTAACTGTAATAATTGAAGCATTTTTTCTCTTCCATCTTCAATAGTAAGACTACTTTCTATTAACAATTCTTCATCTAATGGAAAATTATGTTTTTTTATGGCATCTACATAACCTCTAATCCTATTGTTAAAAATTCTTGTACGCTTATAACCACCAATATGAGCAATTCTTTTACATCCTTGTTCTACCAGATGATCAACAATTAAATGACTACTATCATAATCATCAATACCAATATAATCTACATTTAAGTCATTCTCTCCTCTATCAAATGTAATTAAAGGTATTCCAGCAGATTTCACTTTTTCGTAATAATCTAGTTTTACAGTTTCATTTGCCATAGAAGCAATTATACCATCAACTTGTGTGTATAATAAGGTATTAATACTTTCACATTCTTTTTTATAAGACTCATTAGATTGTGTGATAATAATGTTATAGCCCTCTTTATTTAATACTTCTTCAATATTCTGTATGACTGATGAAAAAAAGTTGCTATTTGTTTTTGGTACAATAACACCTACTAAATTACTCTTTCCACTTCTTAAAGCGCTGGCTAAATGATTTGGTTGATAATTTAAATTTTTAGCAACTTGTCTTACTGCTTTCTTTGTTTTTTCGCTTATTCTAGAATCATTATGTAATGCTTTAGAAACAGCTGCTGCAGAAATATTTAAGACATTTGCAATATCTTTTATAGTAGTTTTCTTTTTATTTGCCAAATTTTTATATATTTGCTTAATCGTTTAAGCAAATATACAGTCTTGAAGGTTAGAATCAAAACAATTAGGTATTTAAAGGTTTTGATTTTATTTTTTAATTTTGGTTAAACGTTTAACCAAACTAATAATACACTAAAAATAATTTAAAATGGCAAAAGTAGTAACATTCGGAGAGATCATGTTAAGATTAGCTCCTCAAGGATTCTTAAGATTTTCACAAGCAAATAATTTTGAAGCTATTTATGGTGGTGGAGAATCTAACGTAGCAGTATCGTTAGCAAATTACGGTGTAGATGTAGATTTCGTAACTCGTTTACCCAAAAATGATATTGGTGCATGTGCAATGATGGAAATGCGTAAAAGAGGTGTTGGTGTAGACAAAATTGTTTATGGTGGAGACCGTTTAGGTATTTACTTTTTAGAAACTGGAGCAGTATCTAGAGGGTCTAAAGTTGTTTATGATAGAGCTCATTCTGCAATTGCTGAAATTGAATCAGGAATGATTGATTGGGATGCAGTTTTTGAAGGTTGTGAATGGTTTCACTGGACAGGTATTACGCCTGCAATTTCTCAAGGATCAGCAGATGTTTGTTTAGAAGCTGTAAAAGCTGCTAGTGCCAAAGGAATTACTATTTCTACAGATTTAAACTATCGTGCTAAATTATGGAATTTCTGTGATGATGCTCATAGAGAAGCTATCATGACAGAATTAACTTCATACTGTGATATCATTTTAGGAAACGAAGAAGATGCAGAAATGCACTTCGGAATTAAACCAGATGGAGCAGCAGTTCAAACAGCAGGACATGATGTTAAAGCTGAAGCTTTCTTATCCGTTTGTAAACAAATGACAGAAAAATTTCCAAGAGCTAAAAAAGTAATTACTACTTTAAGAGGTTCTATTTCTGCTTCTCACAATACGTGGGCAGGAGTTTTATATGATGGTAAAGAAATGCTGCAAACACGTCAATATCAAATAACAGATATTGTAGATAGAGTTGGAGGAGGAGATAGTTTTATGGGAGGATTAATCTACGGATTATTAAAATACCCAGAGGATGATCAAAACGCCTTAGACTTTGCAGTAGCAGCTTCTTGTTTAAAACACACTATAAAAGGTGACGCAAACTTAGTTACAGTAGCTGAAGTAGAAAAACTAATGGGAGGTGATGCTTCTGGTAGAGTAGCGAGATAAATTATTAATTATAAAGGGTAATACATCTTGCACTTTATACGTTTCAATTATGAAAAAATCCATAGCTATTATTTGTGGTGGAGGTCCAGCACCTGGTATTAATACAG
>JQIA01001788.1_pt1 | contig 11558 bp, 10 predicted proteins | sample 811431 | NCBI WGS metagenome assembly JQIA01 (sample SAMN02998118, study PRJNA258478) | marine sediment metagenome | biome: marine; feature: seafloor; material: sediment; isolation source: oil-polluted sediment collected from 3 locations (0.5 km, 0.7 km and 0.9 km)... | place: USA: Gulf of Mexico ... | reverse complement strand
AAAACAAATAATCCCTGCAATAACCATAGCATAACGCCATGCCACCTCATCGGCAATTCCAAAACTTACCACTGCCGCTGCAATCAATGGCATTCCTAATCGGTTTGCACCACCCCCTAAATTACCCCATCCGGCAGAAGTGGCATTTGCAGTACCTACAATATTAGGAGCAAACATGATGGAGGTATGAAACTGCGTAATCACAAAAGAAGCGCCGATAAACCCAATACATAATCTGCACATCAGAAATTGAAAAGGTGTATTTACAAAGCCAAGCAGTATTACGGGTATGGCACCAAAAATCAATAAATAGGTATAACAAATCCGCGGTCCATATTTATCACAGAGTTTTCCTATAAGCAAACGTGCAAATACGGTTCCTGAAACGGCAAGAATAATGGAGTTCCATTTTTGATCGGGTGTAAGCCCAAGATCTTTAACGACATCCGGCATGAATGGAACAATCCCAAACCATGCAAAAAAACATATAAAAAAGGCCATTGAAGTAATCCAAAAGGTACGGATAGGCATACTTTTTAGATTTAAAAGATCTAGCTTGGTCGCTTTTGCGGAATTGTACGTACTCATAACAACACGAATTAATGGGTTTCTGAAAAATTCTAACTTCGCAAAAATACGTATTACTACGTATTTATACGTAGATATTATAATTATTCCACCTCAAAGTGTTGATTTTTATGAAGATTGAAAAATGAAGGCTTAGCTACCGAGAAATTGAAAAAAAAAGCAGGTAAAAATTGATGGATTCAAAATACCACCCCGTTAAGAGTACCTATTATATTCCGGAATGAAGTACACGCTGAATCTCTTCCTCGAAAAAAGAAGGGTGCTCTGCCACCACGCCCCCGATAACAATGATACCTGTTTGCGAGACATCAATTCCAGACGCCATGGATTTGGCATTTCGAAGTGTACCGGTCACACAGGTCTCGTTTTCCATGGTACCATTTTGAATAATAGCAATAGGAGTAAATTCATTTCTATAAGCACTTACTTCTTTTGAAATGCTTAAAAATTTACGCACCCCCATAAGGATGACCATGGTAGCAGATGACTGTGATGCCAATTTCAGATCCTCGGAAAACGACCCGTCCTTTTTCGTTGCGGTCATGACCCAGAAGCTACTGCTCACGCCACGTCGCGTTAATGGGATGCCCTGACTTGCAGGCACGGCGATAGCACTCGATATCCCGGGAACTACCGTTACCGGAATTCCAAAGGACTCCACATATTCAATCTCTTCACTGGCACGACCAAAAACAAAAGGGTCACCCCCTTTTAAGCGTACCACATGTCCAAAGAGCAATGCTTTTTCCACCATTAACTTATTAATAGCGTTCTGGTCGAATGAATGTTTGCCAGAGCGTTTACCTACATATATCTTTGGAATACGATCGTCAATTTCCTCAAGCAATGTTTTACTTACCAAAGCATCATATAAAATAATGTCGGCTTGCTCAAGCGCTTTAAATCCTCTTCGGGTAATAAGATCACTACTGCCTGGTCCTGCACCTACTAAGGTCACTTTTGTCATTGTCTTGTGTCTCATGATTTAAAAATTTAAAGGCTTCCTTTTGCGGAATCCTCAACAAAACTACGTATTTATTTTCAAATAACTACGTAGTTTATCTATTAATATACGTAATTTTGCTCTATAATACTAAAAAGTCTACGTATGAAGACCGTAATCGTTGTTGGAAATGGAATGGTAGGTTATAAATTTTGTGAAAAATTTGTTGCCAAAGCCAATAAGAAGGAGTTTAAACTGATTGTGTTTGGGGAAGAGCCCAGAGTTGCGTACGATAGAGTACACCTCAGTGAGTTTTTTGAAAATGCGGATGCAACGCGCTTATCCATGGCTCCCCGCCAATGGTACGCCGACAATAATATCGAGCTGTACACCAATGAGCGTGTCACCGATATTCATCGGAAGTCCAAAACAATCACCACGCTCAGTGAAAAGACATTCAGTTATGACTATTTGGTATTAGCTACCGGATCCCTGCCGTTTGTACCGCCGATTAACGGGGTTGATAAAGCAGGAGTTTTTGTATATCGTACTATTGAAGATCTGGAAGCTACATTGGACTATGCTGACAAAATAAAAACAACTGTCACCCGTCCAAAGGCCGCCATTTTAGGTGGAGGCTTACTCGGTCTGGAAGCCGCCAAAGCGGTAATGGATATGGGCATGGAACCTCATGTTGTGGAGTTCGCTCCCAAATTAATGCCGAGACAATTAGACTCCAGAAGCAGCAAGGTATTGCAAGGCAAACTGGAATCGATGGGCATTAATATTCACCTCAGCAAAGCCACCAATAAAATTTTAGGAAATGGTCAAATTACCGGTATGGAGTTTGGCGAAGACGACATCCTTAATGTGGACATGCTTATAATTTCGGCAGGGATTCGTCCCAGAGATGAATTAGGAAAAAGCTGTGGATTAGACATGGGGACCAGAGGTGGTATTATCGTCGATAATAAGATGCAAACTTCCGATCCCGATATTTTTGCAATTGGGGAAATAGCACTATACAATCAAATGATATATGGTTTGGTGGCTCCCGGATATGAAATGGCAAGCGTTGCTGTAGATCAAATCCTGGGCACCATTGAAACTATTATGGCCGCCGAAATCGATATGTCTACAAAACTAAAATTAATAGGTGTGGACGTGGCCAGTTTTGGAACCCCATTCATGCCAGCCGACAAGGGGCACTCTATAATTTTTGAAAATAAAACTGAAAGCTTATACAAACGTATTAATGTAACTCAGGACGGTAAAAAACTATTAGGAGGTATTCTTATAGGAGATGCAAACGACTATAATATGTTATTGCAAATGTATCTTAACGAAATGCCCTTACCTAAAAACCCTGAGAATCTTATTTTAGGGAGTCGTGGTGGTGAAGACGTTTCGTTTGGCAGTGCTATGGACCTTCCTGATACGGCAGTAGTATGTTCCTGTGAAGCGGTTACCAAAGGCCAAATATGTTGCTCGGTAAAAGATGATGGTAATGAAACTGTAAAGGCCATTGCCAAAGCCACTAAAGCGACAACAGGATGTGGCGGATGCAAACCAATGGTAGAAGACCTGACCAAAGAAACTCTGGCATCTTTAGGAAAAGTAGTTAAAGACTCTATTTGTGAACATTTTGAATACTCAAGACAAGAACTGTACGATATTGTTAAGTTAAAAAAACTAGCCGACTACGATGCCCTTCTGGATATTGTTGGTAAAGGACATGGCTGTGAGGTTTGCAAACCAGCGGTTGCTGCTATTTTCGCGAGTATTTATAATGAAACTGCGAATAGACAGGAAACCATACAAGACACTAATGACCGATATCTGGCAAATATTCAAAGAAACGGAACCTACTCTGTAGTACCACGGGTTCCTGCTGGAGAAATAACGCCAAAGCAACTTATGAGTATTGGTCGTATTGCTCAAAAGTATGACCTCTATACCAAAATTACCGGCGGACAGCGTATCGATATGTTTGGTGCCAAATTGCATGAGCTGCCTTTAATATGGGAAGAATTAATTGCTGAAGGCTTCGAAACCGGGCAGGCTTATGGTAAATCGTTGCGTACTGTTAAAAGTTGTGTAGGGTCTACCTGGTGCCGATACGGTATGGATGAAAGTGTAAGTTTTGCTATCGCTATAGAAAACCGATATAAAGGCATCCGATCGCCACATAAAATTAAAGGTGGTGTTTCTGGCTGTATCCGGGAATGTGCAGAAGCACGAAATAAAGATTTTGGATTTATTGCTGTTGAAGGTGGCTGGAATGTTTACATCTGCGGAAACGGTGGTGCCAATCCGAAACACGCACAACTGCTGGTAGAAAAAGTAGACAATGCAATGGCTACAACTTATGTAGATCGCTTTCTAATGTATTATATACAAACTGCCCCACCACTCACCCGAACAGCGGCCTGGCTTGATAAACTAGACGGTGGTATTGCACATGTGAAGGACGTCATAATTAATGACTGCCTGGGTATTGTTCACGAATTAGATGCAGCCATGCAACAATTAGTAGACTCGTATACCTGCGAATGGAAAGAAGCCGTTGAGACTCCGGAAATCAGAGAACGCTATACACACTTTGTAAATAGTAAAGACGAAGATGAAACTATAGAATTTGTATCTCTAAGAGACCAAAAAATGCCCAAAGCATGGGTATAATGCATTAAACCCTTTAAACATACTAATGATGTCGACACCAATATTTCAAAAACCAAACAGTAAGGCCATAAACAATGTAAGTGTATGGTTTAAGGCCGCAGCCGTTTCAAAATTCCCAAAAAATGGAGGGGCCTGCATAAAATACAAAGGCAAACAGATCGCAGTATTTAACTTTACCCGTGAAAGCACTTGGTATGCCTGCCAGAATTTGTGCCCCCATAAAATGGAGATGGTATTATCCCGTGGTATGATAGGCGAAGAGGCAGGAATACCCAAAGTTGCATGTCCATTACATAAAAACACATTTTCATTGCAAACAGGAGCTCACCTCAATGGCGATCTGGAAGCTATTACGACCTACCCTATTAAAGTGGAGCATGGTTTTGTATATATTGGCTTTTCTGATTAGCTTTGAAACAAAACGTATTTAAAATGGAGGCAACCGATAAACTAAAAGAGGCTTTTCTCCTTTTTGATGAGGCAAATCAAAAAGACCCGAATAAAGAAGTTTGGCAAGGAAAAACATACGCTAAGGAAGTATTGTATGCCATTAGAATGACCGATAAGCTCATAGCATTTTCACCGCATGCTTCTGTTGCCGTGCAACTCACTGCGCGATGTCAGCATATTTGCAGATGGGAAATTAGCCGGGATTCTTACGAAATGAATCGCACAGGTTATTTAAAATGGAGGCAGGACCTTAAAAAATTCCATGCTAAAAAAGCCAGCACTATTTTAAAAGCTGTTGGTTATGACCAGGAGACCATAGACCAGGTTTCATTTTTACTGGAAAAGAAACAGCTCAAGAGAAATGCTGAAACCCAAATTATGGAAGATGTTATATGTTTGGTTTTTCTGGAATTTTACTTCGCTGCATTTGCAAAAAAATACACTGAAGAAAAGCTCATCGACATTCTTCAAAAAACATGGCGCAAAATGTCTGATAGCGGTCATGAAGCTGCACTTAAACTCCCCCTTTCCGAGGTGAGTACAGCCCTGATCAAAAAGGCCCTGAGCAGCTAACACCCATCCCTATTTCGAGACCTGAAACATATGAGCAACACTACGGACAAACAACCCTTTAACGCGGCAACTTTTTTAAAGACCCGAGGCAGGTATTTGATGTTTTTCGGCGCTGTTATACTCTTAATTATTGCATCTCAAATATCCATTCAGCAACATTTAAACAGCCAGTTAAATGTCCTTTCTGAAATACATAACGCCAATTCACACCAAGCATATGGTCAGGCATTAACTACCAATATTAAATTACTCAAAGCTAACAACTCCAATTGGCAAGATCTCAAATTAGAAATTGAAGACAACTTCCTGCTTTGGAAACGGTCCTACCAACCCCTGGATTCTATAGGTAATCTCTCAGCAGGCTCAAGGCCAAACAATGCATCATTACTGGAACTTATTGATAAAACAAGCCCCTACCACAGCGTTATGAGCGAGGCCATCGAGAGGATTACAAAACAGAAGGCTGAGCATAGTATCCCCATCACGACTATTGAAGGAGATATAAACGTGTTTCTGCAAAATCAAAGCGCCTATGTCGTACTGATAGACCAAATCATTAGCGCATATAATGAAGCCTTTACTACGAAGCTCAAGCTCTTAAAACTCACGTCATCCTTATTCATTGGCGTTTTGCTTTTTATGCTACTCCTGGAACTGATCTTCGTTATGAAACCCCTGTCTCAAAAAATAAATACCACGATTGCAACATTAGAAGCAGAAAGCACAAAGATGGAAAGCATTGAGGCCCTGCTTCAGGAAAAAGAAAAATCATTACAGGAACTACAAGAATTGAATTTTGTAATCGATAATGCGGCACTGTTTGCGAGTGCCAAAAGCGACGGGAAGATAGTTTTTATAAGTAAAAAGTTTTTAAATCTCCTCAATCTGAATAGCCAGGATCTGAACAAGCCATTATCGGAAGTGCTCACTACCGACGAGGGACAGCAACAATACCTCAAAGAGATACTGAAACGCAATAGAAAGACCATACGCACTGAGGAAATAAAAATAAAGACCACAACCGGCGCAGCACTCTGGCTGGACATGTCTATTATTCCGATGCAGCAATCCAATTTGCAGCAAAGTATGTTTATTTTGTGTTCAGATATTACCGAACGTCAACACAACCAATTAAAAGTAGAGGAATTATCCCGACATAATTACGAGGAAAGTATTCGGCAAAAGCAATTGCTGGCCAGTCAAATTGTTGAAGGACAAGAAGAGGAACGCAAACGGATTGCCAAGGATATTCACGATGGCATTGGGCAGATGTTAACCGCTTTAAAGTTTAATATCGAATCCATCAATTTAAACAACCCCGAACGGACCAAAGAAAAAATCGAGTATTTAAAGGCACTATCCGCAGATTTAATTAAAGGGGTACGCACAGCAACATTTAATTTAACGCCTCCGGAATTAAGTGATCATGGTATTTTCCCAGCCTTCCAAAAGATGGCTACAGAGCTTACCAAATTAACAGGAGAGCAGATCTTATTCGAAAATAAAACTGGCGAAAACATACGGTTTAGCTCTTTTGTAGAAACCAATATCTACAGGGTCGCACAGGAAGCTGTGAACAATGCCATAAAGTATGCCCAAGCAAATTATATACTATTGACGATTAATTATACAGATGATATTTTAAGTGTGGTTATTGATGATGATGGTAAGGGGTTTGACGATTCTATTTTAAACGAGTTGCCAAGCAATAATAGCGAAGGCGGGATGGGACTCTTTTTTATGAAAGAACGGATTAACTTTATAAACGGCCGCTTATTTATAAATTCGACTATTGGCAAGGGAACCCGGGTCACTATAAATTACAAAACCGAAAAAGACAGTTAGATCATGGAGCAGAATGTATTATTTCCTATTTTTTTAAAAGCATCTCAACTCGACATCCTCATTGTTGGCGGGGGACATGTGGGATTAGAAAAACTGACCTTTCTTTTAAAATCGAGTCCGGATGCCAAGGTCCAAATTGTAGCAAGCACTTTTATAAAGGACATTGTAACACTGGCAGCACAGTACAACCTATCTCTTATTGAGGACAGCTATGATAAAAAATACTTAGAGGGCAAACATATTGTTGTCGCCACAACCAATGATGTGCGTGTTAATGAACAGGTTTATAAGGATTGTAAAGCAAGGGATATCCTAGTAAACGTTGCTGATAACCCACCATTCTGTGATTTTTATATGGGTGGCATTGTAACCAAGGGCCATGTAAAACTAGCCATTTCGACAAACGGGAAATCACCGACCATCGCAAAGCGATTACGTCAATTTTTTGAAGCTGTGATCCCCGATAATATTGATGAATTAGTTACTAATCTAAATACCTATAGAAAAACCATTAAGGGCGATTTTAAGAAAAAGGTGGATACTCTAAATGAACTTACCGAAAGATTGATTAAAAATCATAAAGATTAAGGTGAAACAATATTAGTTCAAGTCAATTAGTGTGACCTATGTGTGACCAGTAGAAAACAAAAAAGCCTCACATTTCTGTAAGGCTTTGATTTTAAACGTGGTCCCACATGGACTCGAACCATGGACCACCTGATTATGAGTCAGGTGCTCTAACCAACTGAGCTATAGGACCAAATTAGGCTGCAATATTAACACTTATTTTAAAACTCCACAAGAAATTTATTCTTTATTAATGCGCTCTTGACATAACTCTATTAGCACGCCATTAGTTGATTTTGGATGTAAAAATGCAACTAATTTATTATCAGCACCTTTCTTCGGGGTTTCATTAAGTACTTTAAATCCTTCTTTTTGTAATCGTTTTATTTCCAATTCAATATCATCTACATCAAAAGCAATATGATGTATGCCTTCTCCTTTTTTATTGATGAATTTTGCGATTGGGCTATCATCACTTGTGGCTTCCAATAATTCAATTTTGTTATCTCCTACTTTAAAAAAGGTCGCTTTTACTCCTTCACTCTCTACTGTTTCCGTTTTATAATGTGGTTCACCAAAAAGCTTTTCAAATAAAGTGTTAGATGCCTTTATATCTTTTACCGCTATACCAATATGTTCAATTTTGTTCATCATATTACAAATTTAACTTAAAACCTTAATGTTTGCAGTATTAACTAGCGAAATATCTTATTTTTGCACCATGGAAATCCGTAACGGATACTTTTAACAGATAAGCAATTCATAGTGGAATATAGCTCTGTTCAATACCGTTAAAAACGATTCAAATGGAAGAAAGTAGTCAAAGACAAAAAAAAATAGCTGGAGTATTACAACGTGATTTGGTTGATGTATTACAAAGTGCTGCTACACAAGGCGGAATGCGCGGTGTGATTATATCGGTAACCAAGGTTAATGTAACGGTAGATTTATCTATTGCTAAGGTGTATTTGAGTGTTTTTCCAAATGATAAGGGTCCTGAATTATTGGAAGGGATAATATCTAATGCCCCATTAATTAAGCACGAATTGGCGCAACGTACTAGGCACCAATTAAGACGCATGCCTAAATTGATATTTTTTATTGATGACTCTCTAGAATATATTGACCAAATTGACCGTTCTCTAAAGGGGCTTGATAATCCTTTAGACGATGAGGATTTAATAGATAAAAGAAAAAAATCGTAGTCGATTTTAAAAAAATCTTCAAACCGTGTGCTTTAAGTTAAATCTTATTTTTATTTTTCTGAGATGAACTTTGCATTATATATAGCGAAACGTTACTTGCTTTCTAAAAGCAGTAATAATGCAATAAACTTTATTACCCTTATTGCCGCTTTAGGTGTAATAATCGGTTCTGCCGCATTATTTATTGTGTTGTCTGGTTTTGCTGGCCTCAAAGACTTTAGTCTTCAATTTTCTTCTTTGGTAGACCCCGATTTAAAAGCTGTTGTTGCTCAAGGAAAGTCCTTTAATATAACCCAAAACGAATTAAATCAAATCGACGATTTAGAGGGTGTCGAATCGTATTCTAAAATTATTGAAGAGCGTGTTATTTTAAATTTTAATAATAAAAATCTTATTACTACTCTTAAAGGAGTCGACGAAAATTATCCACAAACAACAATTGATTCCATTGTGTTTTTAGGTCAATGGATTACTCATGACACAGACCAAATTGTTGCGGGCTGGGGTGTGGCGAATAAATTGTCTTTTGGTGTTTTTGATTATGATAAAACGATAAGTATTGCCGTCCCAAAACCTGGAAAAGGGCAATTTACTTCTGTTGCATCTGCTTTCAACTCCATACAAGCAACGAACTCTGGAGTCTTTCAAATAAATGAAGACCTAGACAACAATTATGTTTATGCTAATTTAGAAACGGTAAAATATCTATTAAACTACAACCCAAATCAAATTAGCGCTATAGAATTACAACTAAACAATATTGAAGATATAGATGCTGTTAAAGAACAGTTGACTAATATTTTAGGAAATAAAGTAATAATTAAAAATAGAGCACAGCTAAACGATGCTTTATATAAAATGCTAAACACCGAAAACCTTGCGGTTTACTTAATTTTTACTTTAGTATTAATTATTGCGCTTTTCAATGTCATTGGTTCCATAATAATGATGATTCTTGATAAAAAGAAAAACCTTAGTACATTATTTAATCTTGGCGCAACATTAAAAAATATACGTCGTATATTCTTTTTGCAAGGTAGTTTAATGAGTGTTTTAGGCGGTGGTATTGGGTTGTTATTGGGTTGTCTCATAGTTTGGTTGCAAGGTCAATTTTCTCTAATAATGATTACACCGCACTTGCCTTATCCTGTAACTCTAAAATCTATGAATTTTGTGATTGTATTCATTACAATTTCCGTATTAGGGATATTAGCTTCTAAAATTGCCTCGGTTAGAATAACCAAACAATTAATTACTGAGCTTTAGACAAACTGATAGTCTGAAAACTTGTCTTCAACTTCATTAAAAGCGGCAAATACATCTACTGCATCATCACTAGTTACCATCTTTGTTCTATATTCTTTAAAATGTGGAATCCCTTTAAAATAGTTGGTGTAATGTCGTCTTGTCTCAAGCACACCAAGGGTTTCGCCTTTCCAATCAATCGCCATTTGTAAGTGACGCCGCGCTGCAGTAACACGCTCTTTCATGCTTATAGGGTCTAAGTGCTTGCCCGTATTAAAAAAGTGTTTTACTTGCTTAAAAAACCAAGGGTTTCCAATAGTTGCACGACCAATCATAGCACCGTCCAAGCCATATTTATCACGCATTTCCATAGCTTTTTCTGGAGAAACAATATCGCCATTTCCAAACACGGGAATATGCATTCGGGAGTTATTCTTTACTTCAGCAATAGGTGCCCAATTTGCATCACCTTTATACATTTGAGCACGCGTACGACCATGTATAGCAATAGCCTTGCAACCTACGTCTTGGAGACGCTCTGCAACTTCAATAATTTTTATAGAATTATGGTCCCAGCCTAAACGTGTTTTTACAGTAATTGGTAAATGCGTTCGTTTTACCATGGCCTCAGTAAGCGATACCATTAAATCGATATCTTTTAATATCCCTGCGCCTGCACCTTTACTAACAACTTTCTTTACAGGGCAACCAAAATTAATATCGATAATATCTGGTTTAGATCGTTCAACAATATCAACTGTTTGCAGCATACTGTCGAGATTGGCTCCAAAAATTTGAATTCCAACAGGGCGTTCTTTTTCATAAATATCGAGCTTCATTGTACTTTTTACTGCATCTCGTATCAAGCCTTCGCTCGAAATAAACTCCGTGTAAACCACATCTGCACCTTGCTCCTTGCACAATGCTCTAAACGGTGGGTCGCTTACATCTTCCATTGGTGCTAATAGCAATGGGAAATCTGGAAGCTCTATGTTGTCAATCTTTACCAATTCAATTTTTTTTTAATAAATACTTTATATATAAACATTAGGTTTGGACTGCGCTCAACCTGACACTAGTTTAAAAAGTAATCTCTACCGCTATTTTTTTTCCTGCTCTATCTACAACGACCTTTGTTGTACTCCCTTCTTCAAAAGTTGATAAAGCCATCATATAACTCATCATATCTACAACTGCACTGTCTCCAAGTTTAATGACAATATCTCCTTTTTGAAGCCCTGCTTTTTGTGCAGCTCTATCTTCACTTATACCATCAATTCGCATGCCTTTACCATCAAATAAATAATCAGGTATAACACCCAAACCTACTTTAAATCGTGGAACTTCTTCACTTTCGTTTTTAGTTTTTCTAAAGGCTAATTCTCCATTGTTGTCTAAGTCTGTTATAATATCAAAAATATAATCTGAAATAGACGTCATCCCTTCATAATTCAATTTTT
>JQIA01001787.1_pt1 | contig 11559 bp, 11 predicted proteins | sample 811431 | NCBI WGS metagenome assembly JQIA01 (sample SAMN02998118, study PRJNA258478) | marine sediment metagenome | biome: marine; feature: seafloor; material: sediment; isolation source: oil-polluted sediment collected from 3 locations (0.5 km, 0.7 km and 0.9 km)... | place: USA: Gulf of Mexico ... | reverse complement strand
GCATAAGGATTTATACATCGGTAGTTTTTTCATCTCTCTATATTTAAATTCCTTTTTTCTCTTTTGTCAAGGGGACTGAATAATTACTATATTTATATAGAAATTCTTAATTAAATTTAGAAAATCAATCACTTTGAGAAATACTATATACTAGTTTCAATGGCATACTTTAAACTTTTATAATCTGCTTTACCAGTACCAGCTAAACTTAAAGCAGTACCATGGCCAACTGAGACTCGTAAAAAAGGTAAGCCTAAAGTTATATTCACTACTTCGGCAAATCCATACTGTTTAACCATTGGCAGTCCTTGATCATGATACATTGCTAATACTACATCTGTGCTAGATAATAATTCTGGGAGAAAAGCAGAATCGGCTGGAATTGGACCTTGTAATTGTAGTCCTTCTGCTTGTAATTTATGTATAGTTGGAATAATGGTAGTAATTTCTTCCATTCCCAAATGCCCATTTTCACCAGCATGTGGATTTAAACCACAAACCAAGATACGAGGAGTTGCTAGATTAAATTTAGCTTGCAATTCTGAATGTAGAATCTTAATAATTGTTTCTAATTTTTGGCTAGTTATAGTGTTACTTATTTGAGATAAAGGTAGATGAGTTGTAACTAAAGCCACTCGTAGTCCAGGTCTTGCTAACATCATAACCACATCAATAGAATTACATTGGTTGGCTAAAAATTCGGTATGACCAGTAAAATGAATGCCAGCTTCATTAATAATCCCTTTATGAATTGGAGCAGTAACCAAAGTATCAAATTGACCATCTAAACAGGCTTGACATGCTTGTCGAAGAGTTTCTAATACATAGGTTGAATTATTAACATTCAGTTGGCCACATGTTACTGATTGATAAGTATTAATTGGAACAATATTTAGCTCTGTTGGTTTATGGGGTTTGATAGAAGATAACGATTTGATAAAATTTAATTTTAATGGCAAATCTAGTTTGGTAGCCCGCTGTTGCAACATAGTAGGGTCAGCAAATACTACTATATGAGCAGCTATTGATTCTTGAGCCATTTGTAATACAATATCTGGCCCAATTCCAGCAGGTTCTCCAGTAGTAATTGCGATCTTAGGTATAGTCAAAGGATGCCCAATTTAAAATTAACAAATGCTTCATCACGTAATTGGCGTAACCAAGCTTGTAATTCCTCGTTAATTTTTCGCTGATGAATCTGCTTAGTTGCTTCAGTACGAATTATTTCTTCAGTATTATCATGTTTACGTCGTTCTAACACTTGGGTAATATGCCAACCATAACGAGTTTTAAATGGTTTACTAACTTTATTTGGTTGTAATTTATTCATTATATCTTCAAATTCTGGCACGACATCACCTGGACTAATCCAACCCAATGCTCCACCTTTTGCAGCCGAATTTGAATCGTTGGAGTTAGCTCTAGCCAAATCAGAAAAATTATCACCTTGCTCAATTCTATCTTTAAGTTCTTCCAAATGATTACGTGCATCATCATCTGATATAAAATCATTAACTGTTAATAAGATATGTTGAACTTTAGTTTGGGTAATAATACTTTGTTCACCTATATTTTTATCTGCTAATTTAATGATATGAAAACCATTAGAATCTCGCAAAGGCCCAGCTATTTTACCCACTTTCATATGATTTACGATACCAGAAAATAAGGTTGGCATTTCACCAATTGTCATCCAACCTAAATTTCCGCCATCAAGAGCTTGAGAACCATCAGAAATAGCAACTGCCATGGCTTGAAAATTCCCACCTTGTTTTAATTCTGTTACAATTTTTTCAGCTTTCTGCTTAATTGTTTGAATGTCTTCTGGTGATGGTATATCTGGAGTTTCTAGTAAAATATGCCAAATATTATATTCATTCGTTACTAAACCTTGCTGTTCTTGATTAGCCAAAAAATTATCAACTTCACGATCTGTAATACTAATCCGACTAGCAACCTGTCTTTGTTGTAATCTATGAATAATCATATCTTTACGAATTTGCTCTCGTACTTGTTCATAATTACGATCTTCTGTTTCTAATTTAGCTTTAAAGCCTTCTAAATTAAGATTATTATTAGTAGCTATCTCTCGTAATTTTTCATTCAAACTACTATCTTCAACATTAACACCCATGCGTTTAGCTAATTGTAATTGCAAACTGGTAAGAATCATTTTTTCTAAAACTTGTTGTTCTAGTTCTTTGACAGGCGGTAACACAATATTTTGTTGTTGCAATTTAATTTTAATACTCTGAACTTCTTGTTGTAAGGCTATATTGACAATAACTTCATCATCAACAATTGCTACAATGTGATCAAGTAATTGAGCAAATGTCACAGTTGGTATAAATATTAGCAGTAAATATATATTTTTCATAAACTATAATTAACTTAAACGTTGTAAGGTTTTAGCTAGTTTTATTCCTAAATTAGAGATAGATGTTTGTTGTACCTCATCAATGAGAGTTCCATTTTCATTAAAAGCTTGATATGCCATTGGAATTCCTTCTTGATTTGGTAAAACTATGACTCCTAAATTACCTAACAACATGCGTAAAAATACTAAACCTCTAGTACCTCCTAAACCTCCAGCAGCTGCCGCCATAATTACAGCTACTTTATCTTGATATGCAAGCAAAGGTTTTTCATCTGGAGATTCTTTTCGAGAAGCCCAATCTATAACATTTTTTAATAATGGGCTAAACGCACTGTTATATTCTGGAGAAGCAATTAAAAAACCATCATGTTCAATTAATAATTGTTTAAATTCTTTTGCTTTAACTGGCATTCCTTGCTTAGTTTCTAAATCTTCATTGAAAATTGGCATATCATAGTCAATTAAGTCAATTATTGTAACATCTGCCCCAGTTTGTTTAGCACTCTTAGCAGCAATTTGTACTAACTTGGTATTAAAAGAACTATTTCTACTGCTACCAGAAAATGCAAGTATTTTGTTCATATTTAATATCCTGTTTGGTCTAAAATAAGTTTGAATTATAAATTATTTAACATTAAAATATATGAAAAAACTACTAACTAAAGTATCTCACTTAAATTAGTATAGTGCAAGAATATTGTTATTAAATAATCTAATTTGCTAAAATATCAATATTAAAATATGTTTTAAAATGAATTTTATGTTATAAATAGATTTATTCTGATAAATATGCTAAAAGGTATAATATGAAAATTATAATTATCCTAGGAGTTTTTCTCACTAGTATTGCAAATGCAGGAGAACACAAAATTCAAATTGCTCCTCAAGAATATTTGGATATGCAAAATCCAATTCTAGAAATGAATGAGCAACTTTTAAAAACTACTAGCCGTCTTTATAAAAGAAAATGTAGTAAATGTCATGGTAAAGAAGGTGATGGTAAAGGTTATCATGCTGAGAGTATAGAAATCAAACCAGCTGCATTCAGTACTCCAGATTACATGGCAAATAAGAAAGATGGACAATTATTTTGGATTATGATGAATGGAAGCAAAGATACTGAAATGGTTCCAGTAGGGCCTGGGACAGATATTGGACTTTCCGAACAACAAATGTGGGAATTAATTATTTATCTACGGAAAATATTTACTAAGTCTAAGTAGTTACATATAATTACCTACTTTAGATAGAACTAAATCTTGGAGCGTTCAAAACTATACTAAGTCTCCTGAATATGGAAATTTACCTTTAATTTATTACGAGTAATTTTTATGAAAGATAGTACCATAACATTTATTGGTGGCGGCAATATGGCAACTAGCTTAATCGGAGGCTTGCTTGATACCGGATTCGTTGCTAAAAATTTGCGAGTTGCCGATCCAAGTTCTGAACCACTTGCTAGTCAATTTGAAGTCCAATGTTATACTGACAATTCCCAGGCATTAGATGGTGCTGATATTGTAGTATTGGCTGTCAAACCACAAGTCTTACCAGAAATTGCTAAAGCTATTGTAGTACCAACGACACCGCCATTATTTATCAGTATTGCTGCTGGAATTCGGATTGATGATATAGCACGTTGGTTAGAATTAGAACAACCAATTCCTATAGTACGAGTTATGCCTAATACTCCAGCTTTAGTACGCAGTGGTGCTTCAGCATTATTTGCTGGCAAACATGTAGACAATGACCAAAAAGAATTAGCTGAAAGTATCTTACGGGCTGTTGGTTTGACAGTATGGTTAGAAGATGAAAACCACATGGATATAGTTACAGCTTTATCAGGTAGTGGGCCAGCCTACACATTTTTAATGATGGAAGTATTGGAAAAAGCTGCCATTAGCTTAGGCTTACCACAAGAAAGTGCCCGTTTATTGACTCTACAAACAGCTTTTGGTTCAGCTAAAATGGCCTTAGAAAGCCATGAAGATGCAGCAACTTTACGAGAAAGGGTAACTTCTAAAGGTGGAACTACTGAACAAGCAATTAATACTCTACAAGATGGTGGACTACAAAATCTATTTGATCAGGCTTTACAAGCGGCTACTCAACGTTCAATTACGTTAGCGAAACAATTTGGAGAAAAGTGACGTGATAAATCCGTTTGTTCAAGTCTTAATATTTTTGATAAATACGGTATTTGATATTTACATTTTGTTACTTATGTTACGTTTCTTGTTAACACTGATGCGAGTAGGATTTCGTAATGATCCAGTGTTACAATTATTATTAAAATTAACGAATCCACCTTTACAGTTGTTATATAGCTTTATTCCTGGTTGGAAAAATGTTGATATAGCAGCTATCATATTGATGTTAACGTTAAAAATTGTAGAATGGACTTTGGTTAAATCATTATGGGGTAAAGCTCTTAGTTTGTCAGGATTGTTTATTTTATCAACTGCAAATATTATATCTTTGATGATTTATGTGTTTATTTTTTCTATTTTTATTCAAGTAATTTTAGATTGGGTAAGTCCTCGTGATAGCTATAATCCGATCAGTAATATTTTATATTATTTGAATGAACCATTGTTACGACCAGCACGAGATTGGATTAAACCATTGCAAGGATATGGATTTGATTTTTCACCATTTATTGTTACTATGAGCCTATATATAATCAATATTTTAATAGTTGGTTTTTTATTGCAGGCAGTATAAATAATATTGCAGAACAGGGCGAACACATAGGTTCGCCCCTACCATAATATATTGGTGTAGGGGCCTGTGTGTCTGCCCTTAATGGCTTAAACCATTTCAGGTCCATCATAGTTAGCATTTGGGTCTTCTGGATCAGCTTGTATTTGTTCACGACGATTTAAAGCTCGTTTTTGCAAAGCATCATCCTTAACCGCAATACTCATCTCGCCAAATAACACTTGTTTTAATAGTCTAGCACCAAATTTTAGCAATGCTATATCATCAGTTTCTAATTGGTTAATTTCTTCCGAAGTAAAACTGTATATCTCAGAAAAATTTTCACTTTGAACAAAAGCCCTAAAACTATCAAAATTATAGCTACATAGAAAGAAAAATTTTAGACTGCGCTGACTTGGTTTACCAATGGTAGGCCCAGCAGAACGTTTTTTTAGTATTATTTGCCGCCATTCACGGTTAATACTATCATATTCATCCACTCCTTGTTCATTACGATAATCTGTAACAGAAATCATACGATTTTCATTATGACCCAAACAATGATCTTCTTTAATTAAAAAGTAAGCATTTTCATCAGTAGGAGAATTTTCTTTACGCATGGACATTAAACCAAGTGCATAATATCTACATACTGTTGGCCGATCTTCATAAACTCCACAACCATCTTCTTGTAAAAATGGACAAGCTGGATTATCTTCAGTAGTCTTAATTTTTACCCCTGGCATACCATCTTTATCCATTTCAAAAGGTATCGTGTATTGGGATAAAAACTCATTAGAAGTTAATTTTAAATGTTTTTGGAGACGTAATATATCGTAAGGAGTAAGGCTTATATCAATTTTCTTACAACATTCATTAAAACAAGCAATATCCTTATGACAACGAAATTGGATATTATCATCTAGTTCCAATTTAATTGGTTGTAAAGGACTGTTATAAGGTAAATTTTCAAAAGGAGAATCAGTAGTCATAGTATTGAAATTAGTCTAAAATATTAGTTTATCCTTATATAACGTTAAATTAGTGAGAATCAAGTTTTTAGATAGGGATAGATTTATTAACGATAGCATATTTAAATATGTTTATGCCTCGCTAATCTAACCTACTACATCTAATCGTGCCACCTAACTGATTTATGTACTAAATTATAGTGACATTTTACACAAGTTTTCTTGGTCGTCTGATGTTGCTTTTTCTTAGCAAACCATAGACCTTCAGTTTTATGACATACTTTACACTTTGCACTATCTTCTTCCATCATCTGTTTTCGTGCTTTAGTAGCCAATTTAATCCGTAATTCTTCCCATTCAGGAATATCACGCAAACTGTTTGAAACAGCATGGAATGGACTATCACCAGTGCTACCAGAATTGACGTAAAAGAATTTCCAAGCCAATATTTCTCTAACACTATGTGGTTCATGACAGCCAACACAGCCAGCTTTCACTCCACGTTCATTATCATAATGTGGAGATTCTTTATATTCTTCATATGGATAGGCATGACATTCAGCACAACCAACCGTAACATTAAAGTAACCAGGATCATATTCCTTAGTAGGCCTAAAATCTTCCACTGATTCACTTAAAGGAGCAGTCTGTTTATATTCATCATAATCAACAAATATTTCATGACAAGTCACACAAACATCTATTCGGTTAAAACGAGTGCTACTCCAGCCAGCAACCGCAATCACCAATACCAATCCAAAAACTACAATTCCAGTAACAATAAATCCTAGTTTAGTTTTAGGAAATTTCATTTTTCAATCTCCTTTAAGTCAGCGACTGTTTATAAATCGCAAAATGTTTGGCGTTATCAACCTGAATATCGCCGTACTTATCGCCAGGTTCGGCCGGAGAAATAGTCACCACAGTATCGTTCCAAGTTTGAATGCCACTTTCTGGATCAAGAGCTAATGGAATAATATCATTGGGATTAGTGCCAGCATCTCGCCACCATAAGTTATCATCAATATCGGGGTCATCTTTCCCCCTTTTGGTAAATTGGGTATGAGCATCTGGATCAGCTTGAGCTACTCTACCATAGGCGGAACGACCTACTGAAGTAGACATTCCAACTACTTGCGGATGAATTCCTTGAGTTAGGAAAGCTTTGGTTACCATATGACCAACTTCAGTAGTAACTCTAACTAAACTATTATCTCTAATTCCTAATTCCTTAGCTATATTTGCATTAATCCACATTGGATTGGAATGATACATTTCAGAAATATATTTTAGATTGGAAGTCATGGATAGAGTTTGATAAGCTACTTTAAAAGTAGTAAACACAAATTCATTAGGTTTTAAAGCTTTAAGTTGTTTATTCTCAGTCCAAGAAGGAGATTTAAATTCCATCTTACCAGACTCTGTAGCGAAACCATTATCTTTATAAGTGCCATAATTAGCTAACACTGGTTCGCCTTTCTTATCCAAAATCTTTCTATCAGCTGGATCAATTTTGCCATAGTTCGGCCACACACCTTTAGATTTCAATCTTTTATAGGTTTTTTTATCCGTACCTTCAGTGGCTGCAATTTCATCTTTAACCCATTGCTTAGTATTTGGAAAATCCCAATATTGCTGCATACCTTTAGCACCAGTTGGGTCGATAGTTGCTATTATCTGCTTTAAGGTCATACGGACATCTTGCGCTTTACCCAATGGTTCTATGTTAGGAATCGTCATCGTCATCCAAGGCCATAAAGCAGTTGGACTACTAGCAACATTATCCCGTTCCACATCCACCACATCAGGTAAAATTATATCAGCTAACTCAGAAGTTTCGCTCATAAATGGGCTAAAATCAACTATATATGGAATCTGTTTTTCATCTTGCAATAATTCTCGCCATATACTAGCGGCTGGAGCAGAATAAACTGGATTGCTCATATGATTAAACAGAACTTGCACTTTACGTTTGCTGTCTTTTACTTCAAATGGAAATCTATAGTATAGAGTTTTGGTAAGCTCTTCGGTTGATTTTGGAGCTGGTTGTGGTTCTGCAACATTGAACTGACGTGGCAAACAAACACCACCTTCATTATCGATATTACCAGTTATCGCTGCTAACAATAAACAAGCCTCCTCACTACTAATACCATCTTTATGCCAACTTAAACCATTATGACTAAACACTGTAGCTGGTTTAGATTTAGCAAATTCAACTGCAATATTAATAATAGTTTTAGCAGCAATTCCACTAGCTTGCTCTGCCATTTCAGGAGTAAACTGTTCTAATTCCTTAGCCAATTCTTCTGCTGTATAATTAACCCAATGAGAAATAAAATCAGTATCAGCCAAACCCTTCTGCATAATAACGTTAGCCATTGCCAAAGCAATTATTCCATCACTACCGGGAAATACTGGCAACCATTCATCACTCCGACCAGCAGTATTAGACATGCGTACATCAAAAGTTACTAATTTCAAGCGGTTATTTACTATACCATCAGTTAAACGTTGAGCCAATGGCATAGCTGTTTCCATAATATTAGCTCCAAAATTTAGCACATACTTGGTATGTTCTAAATCTGGCAGCATAAATTTAACTCCAGTAACTTGTTCCAAAGCTTTCTGTTTAGGAGCAGTGCCTATGCCTTGTAAACGACTGCGAATAATGGAATGCGAACCAATAGTATTCATAAATCGAACTGCACCACCATCTTTAAAACCACCTTCATTCAGATAAATACTATCCACATTATCCAAATTAGCACTTATTTTGGCAGCAACTTCTTTAATTGCTTCTTCCCAAGTAATCTCTTGCCATTTTCCAGCTCCACGTTCCCCAACTCGTTTCAACGGATTCAAAATTCTATCTGGATCAGAAGCCCCAAAGAAAGAAGCCAGTCCTTTACTACAAAACTTGCCTCTGGTAGCGATATGGTCAGGATTACCCTCAGTTTTTAAAACTTCCCCAGCTTCTGCATAGGTAAATCCACCATCAAAGTAAGAACACATGGTACATAAATAGGGCTTTCTATCACGGGCATGGTAAGTTCTAATTTGATGAAAATCCTTTCCACCAAGCTGCAATTCCATAGCATCTATAAATGCCGGACAAGCTGCAGTTGCCGTCGTCGCTGCCCCTATTTTTAAGAAATCACGTCTGTCAATTTTTGCCATTTTTGGCCTCTTGTTTAAAACTTAATTGTGAATGGTTAATAACTAGTTTTTAGGGTGTTAATTAACCATTAATCATTGATAATTCACAATTAACCATTAATAGAATGTTTGCAAGTACTGGCCGCCCATTACCCACCAAACTCTCATTCCGTAAACTCCGACTGCTACTAGCAATGCAGCTAATATGACTGCGGCTTTAAATTTTTTCAGAGGGGTTACGAGAATAAAGAATGGAATGATTAGACCAATTACCATTTCTAGCCATAAATAAGGGAATCTAAATACACCCATCAGTACTACTTCATGTCCCATGACTTCACTGCTACTTCCATACAATGTCTGCATGAAATCTAAAAATAGTAGGAAAGCATCAAATACTAAACCATACATCATGTATTGAGCCATTTCTTCCATTAATGCCCAATCAATCCGATTTTTAATGGCAACAAACATGTTCTGCACCCATAAGATCAGGATTAATAAGCCAATTCCTGAGATGAAAGCTCCGGTTAGAAATAGCAATGGGGCTAAAGCGGTATGATTTAAGAAACGACCTGGATTAAGTTCCATCACTACACCAGTGTACCAGTGAGTGGATAAGGCTAAAATGATGGAAATGATACCAATGGTTTTTGCCCAAAAAGGATTATTCTTAAATACAAAATAAGTGTAGATAATCATGGCGATCGGATAGGAAAAAATTAACGCAGTACCCCATGACATTGGTCCAGTTGCATGCCAGTAACCTGGTAGCATTAGATATAAAAATCGTAATGGTCTACCTAAATCCCAAATTAATAAAATTGGTACTAGCATCAACATAAAAATTGCAGTTATGGAAGCTGTTAAAGCCAGTGGTTTATAGCGTTTAATTCCAAACACCCAACCAAAACTGGAAATTACGAAGGAGCCGGCACTAGCTCCAACTAACCAAAAATAAACCGAGATAGTGGTTCCCCACGCAACATGGTGGAACACATTATAAGTAATGGTACTTTCGTCCATGTTGACCTCTTATTTGAAAAGAAAATTCACAAATGCGTCATATACACCTTTCGCTTTGTGTGGAATAGTGTTTAAAAAACCAACCATATTTTGACCAACTTGTGGCATAGTAGGCTCACCTTCAACAATATCACCAAACGCATCACCTTTATGATTTCGTTTGAAAGTATTAAATTCTTCTTTTACTTGTTTGGAACGGTTAGTATAACTATGTGGTTCATCCATCAATTCCCAGTCACCACCGATATAAGAAACCGATGGGCTAGTACCTAATTCTGGCTTCAATACAGTCAGAGTTTCTTTGGAGGCTAATTTAGCTACTTCACTATTGGGATCATTCATATCCCCAAATATTCTTGCTCCACCAACACAAGCTTGCACACAGGCAGGAACTAGACCTTTTTTTACTCGATGGATGCAGAAAGTACATTTATCCACCACCATAGTGGGCAGATTTTCATCAGTTCGTTTAGCTGGGATTAAATGTCTGGCATTATAAGGACAGGCAACCATACAAGTACGACAGCCAATACAACGATTATAACGTTGCAATACAAAACCATCTTTATGCTTAAAAGTAGCTTGAGTAGGACAGTTACGCACACAAACTGGATAGTCACAGTGATTACATAAGCGTGGCATAAATATCCGCCGAGTATTTGGATAACTACCCTTATCACCTTCCTTAACCCAAGTTCTCCAGACTCCTAATGGAATCCCAAATTCTGCTTTACAAGCGACCATACATGACCTACAACCTATACATTTCCGCAGGTCAATTACCATCGCATATCGTTTCTTTCCAGCTACTCCTTTACTACCAGCAGTTTGTAACCCGTACGAACGACGTGTTTCATGCTCTTCTTGCATGATTTTTACCCTTTAGTTTTTTAACAGATTTTTAAAATGGAAACATCCCAAATTATAAATATTCAATAGTGACTAAGGAATTTAAACTTTAATTCGATAAAATTTAAGCTCCGATTTAACTCAAAAATATCTTGTATAAAATTTCTTTTTAGAAATACAGACATTTTTAAATATGCTTCTTTAATATTATTTTTACCTTGTTTAAGGTCAATTGTTCGATGGTTGATTTAAATTTTAACAATTTGATGGATAAATAATCATGTGTTATTTATATCGTCATCTACCTGTTCTCTTTTTAGCTAATACCATTCCTGTGAAAATGAGAATATTTTGATAAAACCTTAGCATTATAAGAAAATATAAATATGATTCAGATCAATTATTTTGCAATATAATTATACTATAGTAACATTCCCATATTCATGTACTATTTATAGATATAATATATTGATTTTA
>JQIA01001786.1_pt1 | contig 11560 bp, 10 predicted proteins | sample 811431 | NCBI WGS metagenome assembly JQIA01 (sample SAMN02998118, study PRJNA258478) | marine sediment metagenome | biome: marine; feature: seafloor; material: sediment; isolation source: oil-polluted sediment collected from 3 locations (0.5 km, 0.7 km and 0.9 km)... | place: USA: Gulf of Mexico ... | reverse complement strand
AGACCAGTACCAGTAAAAAAGAGATTATTAATAAATTATAACCGTTCCATTTCGTCAAATCGAACTGTTAAAAAATCTCGATCACAATCAGTCCAATCATTATCTCCAGGAGTATAAACAGTACGACCAGGATTTAAATTTGCTATCTGATTTTTATAAGTTGTAATCAAATCATCAGTACAATTTTCACCACCACCTTTAAAATCACCATAATGAATTAGAACTGGTGGGTTTACTGCTTGAATAGCCGCAAATATTTCACCATTTGGGCCAGTTAAACTAGTCTGTTCTTGAGTACTATATGGCATATCTCCAAGCACTATAAATTCTACTGGTTCTGCAAAAATACTAGATGCAAAAGTTAATAATGCTGATGCAACTACAAGTTTTTTAGTAATACTCCAACTTTTCATGCTTTACTCCTTGAGTTAAATTTAGCTATAAATAATAATTGTATTAAAATAAAATTTTAAATCATTTTAAGAGAGTTATTTTACACAAAAAATTGAAATATTTCCAGAGGAAATAGTTTATAGCAATTATTAATTGAATTCAAAAATCAATTATGTTGCTGTAATCTATTTAATTGGGAAAATGCTATATCTTAACTATAAAAAAGGATTAGATGGAGTGTAATTAGTAGAATTATATGAATTTAAGAGAATTTTTTATTATACATGTTCTGCTGATAATTGATATGTAGTTTATAACTTAAAACAATTAATACTATTTTTTCATTTTTTCTTCTAATAATTCATTTTGTAATTCCTTGTATCTAGCATCTATTCTAGTAGCTAAATAAAAATCTGTTTTTACTTTTTGTAGGGCTTGTTTTAAATGTTCAATAGCAATAGCTGTTTGACCTTTTAGATAATAATTTTCAGCCAGTGCAAAATATGCTTCTGCTTCTGATCCATTTGATTTATAGGCTTGAGCTAATAAAAAATAGTAATATGGATTAGTAGGTAAAGATATATCTAATAATATATTTTTTGCCTTGGTTGCCATTTTATTTTGTAATAGCTTTTCAGCATAGTCTAATCCTAACATTTTATCATGTGGATAAACCTGTAAAGCCTGTTCATATTCTTGTATAGCTTTAGCATCATTTTTTTTGGATAAAGCCAATTTTGCTTTTAAAATACGAAACATAACTCTATCACTATCATTTTTTAATAACCAATCAATTTGAGTTTGCACTCCATCAGTACGCATATTAGCTAATAACGCTAAAGCTAATGCATAACGGATAGCACGTTCATCTCGATAATTATCAGTCGCCAACATCGTCTGCAAAATTTTTAATAATTTAACTTTATTATCAGTAGTTGACACTAATAATTTGGCTTTCATTAAATTATAAAGCGGATTTTCTGTTTTTAATTTAGTTGTATATTTTGCTGCTCGATCATTAGCTTCAGCAATACGATCGGTGGTAACTGGGTGAGTGAGTAATAGGTCTGGTAAATTAGTTGTAGAATTACGATTTGCTGCTTGCATCCGCTCAAAAAAGTTTGGCATGTCATTGGGAGCAAAACCTGAATTAGCCAAAGTTTGAATTCCAATTCGATCTGCTTCTTTTTCATGGATACGAGTAAAATTAATTTGCATTTGAATATTACCAGCCATAATTGCAGCCAGAGCAGCTTGTCCAACTTGTGGAGCTATCCCTGTCACTATTGCAGCAGCTATAATAGCAGCAATTTTTGGTACAGTAAGCCGTTGCGAAGCTTCTATAGTACGGGCAATATGGCGTTGAGTAACATGGGCAATTTCATGGGCTAACACAGAAGCTAATTCACCTTCACTACGAGTAGCCATAATCAAACCACTATGTACTCCAATGAAACCACCTGGCACTGCAAAAGCATTAATGGAATCATTTTTTATAGCAAAGAAATGAAAACTTTGTTTAGGATTTTCACTATATGAAGCTAGATGATTACCTAATACATTAAGATAATCATTTATTTGGATATCATCAATAACTTCCACATGTCTGCGTAACTGGCGGATAAATGCTTTACCAAGTCTATCTTCATCTGCTGGTGACATAATTACATCAGCAGAAATACCTATTTCTGGCAGTTCTATTGCTGCACAAGGTAAATAAATTGTCCACAAAACTAGTAATAGCCAATTACGCATGTTTGTCCCATTGTTTTAAATTAAAATATCTTCATATAGCAATTCTTAATTATGAATGCTTAATTCTTAATTAAATTCAAAATAAATATCAATTGTTTATTTAATATTGCTGTAATTTATCCAATCGAAATATGCTATATACAGACCGAACCATACCACTTGAATATGATTTTGTTGCAACATGTTTAAGTTTTATGTGTACCAAATAAAGATAAACCTTCCTCATATACTGATATTTTGAAGATTAAATACTATTCCCAACTAGAATCATCACAATAATACTCCCCTTCAGATATTTCGACACATGAATCAGAACTATAAGACTCTGTTGATGAATCAAATGTTAAAACTTCATAAGATTCGCTGCTACGGGTTGTTTGAGTATCATCATTAGTAATTGCAATGCTATACTTTATATTACCATCATCATTGATAATAATACTTGGTTCAACTTCTTCTTTAACAGTTTTACTCTGTATTTCAAAGTTAGGAATTATAACATATCTATTATCATAATATCTCACTGAAAAAGTACCATCCGCATTATAAATTACTTTTTCAACCCCATCAAACTTTAATAATTCTTCGATAAAAATATCTGGAGATAATAAAGTTGGACGAATAATTTGTGAGCTACCATCTGAATAAGTTACTGTTCTATTAGTAGATTTTTTTATAGGATTATTAGTATCTGGAATAACTAATGGGTCGAAAATTACTACCTCATATGTGGAATTACTGGAAGTTTCGTTAGGATATTCCAACAACACATCTCCTTTTTCACCCAAAGATGTTTCACCATCTATTATTTCTGCCAAATCTACTAGGTCTTTAGGTGCAGGAGTAAATTTATATTGCTGTCCATCCGAGGTAGTTACCTTGTAAAATCCTCCAGAACCAATTGATAAATCACTAGAATTATTATTAGTATCAACTTGAACTGAATAGTCTGTATCCATGAAAAAACTATATTCAGTAGTTTTACCATTAATTTCATTAGTTGAATTTAAAATACCAATTTCATTTTGACTAACAGTAATTTGAATATTTTCTTTTTCTACAGTTTTGGTAAGTGAAGTTTGTATATCATTTTCTACACTAGTTCCTTTCCCACCAGCACTAAAACCAACTTTGAGATTAGGCATACTAGGCAATTTTACTTCATCTGGTACATTCGGTGATAAAGTTTGTAATGTAAACTTATCTCCTACTGGTGGCATTAATTTCCCTGAATCTAAATCTATTTCCCAATCAGATGGTAATATTTCTGCTAATTCTTTGATATCAATATTATCAACATCAATGTTAGTCATAAATTTACTAATATTATTACTAGATGTTTGTTGAAATTGTTCAATATCTATAGCTGCTAAATGTTCAGAAGTTAAATTAGCAAGCACATCAACAGATAAGCCTGGCATATTTTCTGTTGTTAAACCACTAATAGTAGTTTCAGGTATTTGTTTAAATTGTTCTACTGTAATTCCATTAATAGATTCTTCATCAAATTCAGCTATTTGTTCTGGAGTAAGAGTAGACAATGCTTTTGGAGGTATTTTTTTAACCATTTCTGCATCAAAAGTGGCAAATTCTTGAGGTTTTAATCCTGCAATCTGTTTAGCATCAAGGTTTAAAATATTCTCAGGATTATTTTTAAAATCAGTTCCATTTTGTTTAGGAGGTGGCAATTCAGATTTTTCTGATTTTGGAGGAGGCAATTCAGATTCTTTTGATTTTGGAGATGGCAATTCAGATTCTTCTGATTTTGGAGGAGACAACTTAGATCCAGTTTCTTCTAATTCAGCATATACTGTGGTATAAAAAAATAAACTAATAATAAATAATAATATAGGGTATTTCATGATAATCCTCTTTAAAATTTGGCCAACTTTAATTGATTATTATTAGGAATTACGCACTTCAAATTTATAAATATTTTTTTAAATTCAAATATTATTTAACTGCGTAACTCCTAGTTATTAATTAAAATAATAATTTTTAATCTTATGAAAGACTAACTTTAATTAAGTTTAATTGGGTTAAATAAGTTGAGTAGAAAACCCATATTCTATTTAAATATAATTATAGTTGGAAATGACGATTGGAGTATTTTATTGAAAATTTTCCAATAATATTTATATAAACATCCAAAAATATTAATCAATTTCTGGTTTTTCTGGAATACTTATTGCCATACGACTACCTAGATCAGTGAAAAATGTTGCTAGTTCGGATCGATTAACTTTTTCATCTTGTAATTGAGCCACTTCTTTGTTTAACAGACTAACTACAGTTTCATTTTGTTGTCTAGTTTGCAGTGATATTTCTTGCATTTTAGTATGCATTTGCTGGCGTAAAGTTTTTATTTCTTTACTAAATTGCTCATCTAATTGGGTAGTTTTATTAGTAAGTTCGTTTTTTAGAGTTTTAAGACCATGTTCTAAATCAGTTATTCCAGTAAGCCGTTCTTGGCGATCTATTTTAACCTTATCATCCAAAACATCTAATTCACCTTCAACTCGTTCTTCTAACACTTTTAGACGTTGAAACATGTCTTCTCTAAAGTGCATATTTTCTTGATTAAAACGTTCCTCAAGGCGTTTGAAACGTTTATCATAATCACGCATCTGTCCACCAAACAATAATTCCCGGACATCATGCATACTACCACCAGCTGTTACTGCACTTTCAGCTAAACTTTGGGGAGTTGTTGTTTTAGTGGTTTCTGGTTTTTGTAAGCTGGATTCAGCAGCACGTAATTTAGTATCAAGGCTTCCCATATCTGGTTCGCCATTTGATGCTGAAATAACTCGATGTGATTTTGTATCATTAGGCTTGTGAGACATAATTTTCATCCATTAAATAATTGTGAATAGTGAATTGCTAACAACTAATTGTTAATGACTTCACAATTAGTCATTAGTTGTTGACAATTCACAACTTTAAAAATAAGCTTATTTGCTATCAACAGCTCGTAATAGTTTCTGTTGGTTTTGACTATCAAGTTTAATATGATGACCAGCACGTAAACTTTTAGGCAGAGTAATAGGGCCAAAACGAATTCTAATCAAGCGGCTAACTGTTATTCCCTGCGATTCCCATAAACGTCGTACTTCATGTTTACGGCCTTCTTTTAACGTAACATTATACCAATGATTAGCTCCTTTGCCACCAGCAATTTGAATTTCGGTGAAACATGCCTTTCCATCTTCAAGTTCAACTCCGTCTCTTAAACGTTGAAGCATTTCATTATTTACTTCACCAAGAACCCGAACTGCATATTCTCGTTCTAAGCCAGAAGAAGGGTGCATTAGACGATTTGCTAATTCACCATCATTAGTTAATAAGAGTAGTCCAGAAGTATTAAAATCCAAACGACCAATACTAATCCAGCGACCATTTGTTAACGAAGGTAAACGTTTAAATATCGTAGTACGTCCTTCTGGGTCATTACGAGTACAAATTTCACCACTTGGTTTGTGGTAACATATAATCTCTTGTGCTTGTTCAGTAAATGCTGTTTTAGCTAATTTACGTCCGTCAACTTTAATATCATCAGTGGCACAAACTCTATCGCCAAGTGTAGCAACTTGTCGATTAACTTGAACTCGGCCAGTTTGAATCCAAGTTTCCATTTCTCGGCGAGAACCAAGACCTGCTCTGGCCAAAACTTTTTGTAATTTTTCAGTAGTTTGGGGTTTCATTATTTATGCTAAATGCCTAATGTTAAGATATTTATCTTCTTTTAAATTGTGAATATTATATATTTCAATAGGTTTATGTTTATCATCTAACATTTCTCTTGGTTTAATTTTATTTCCACTAGTGTTAGTTTTACTTGAACCATCCATATCAAATAATATTCTCTTAATAATTAAATTTTCTTTAAAATCAAAAAATTCTTTAGCTAAATTCTCAAGATAAAAAATAAAAACTGCCGAATTTCTAAATTTATTAATATAGTCTTTCTGTTTAGGTTTTTCTGATTTTAATTCACATAGATAAACAATTAACTGACCTTCAACAACGCTAAATATTATGCCATCACATACTTTAGTAATATTTGGAGTGCTATTATTTAAAAAAGGACTTAAAATATAGTTTTTATCATTAGGGTGGTCTATATTAAACGCAAATGTATTTTCTATATCTAAACCTTTTATCGTAACTTTTTTTAGTTTTGCTTCAGGTTTCGTTTCTTCAAAGATAACAACACCACTCCCAAGTTCTTTCATTATCTCAATATTAATTTTTAGATCATGTAATTTAACAATATCCTTAAAAAAAATTATTGACATTATTAGATACCAATTGCAAGTGTGATATCTTCAAAAGCCATATTAATCGCATCAATTTCTTTATCAAAACTTTTTACTTGAATACCATATTCTGTAATAGGAGCTTCTGTTAAAGTTTTATTTTCCGCTATATAAACTTTAATATGAGAAGAAGGTAAATTATCATCTGTTGAATATTTAAGTTTTTTTAACACTTCATCTTTATATTCAAAATCATCGCTTAACATAATTAAATTATTCAATTCTTTAATTAAATAATCGCTATGAGTGGTAATAAAAACTTTGATACCTACTTTAACTAAACGAGCAAAAAGTCTAGCCAATTTACGTTGATTAGCCGGATGTAAATTTAGTTCTGGTTCATCAATCATTAAAATATCACCTTTTTTGGCCATAGAAATGATATAAAAATATAGTTCTAACATTGATTTAACTGATGATGAAGCCATGTAAACTGGGATTCTTTCTTTGCGGCGACCTTTCCTAAATATAAATAAAATTTGGCTATTTTCTACTTTATATTCTCCTCCAATAATATTTTGCATCATTTTAAGAAATTCAGGATATGCTTTAATTAATTGGCTTTTATTTTTACTATGCACATCAACTATATCTCGAACAAAACCAATTCCTTTTTTAATTGGACGTGCATAACGTGAGGTTGCTTCTTCAAACATATCAGAATAATCAGTAGTTTCAAATTTTTTATCTGAATTTTGTAAACGTTCAACCAAAATATTTTTATTAATATCTAATTCTTTGTGGAATAAATAAATACCAGCTCTTTCTGAAGATATAATAAATGGATTAGAAAAATAACGTCCAAGTAAAGCTCTACCTATATTTACACCTATAAAATGTTTAACTATGTCAAGTGGAGGAGGAGATACATTACCATCTTCAATCAGTAGAGTTACTTGTAAAATATTAGAATTTGCTTCTTTTTTTAAAACTAACACATCTTTATTATTACTTGTTGCAAGATTACTTTTAAAATAACTACTTTTATAATCATTGGATGAGTAAGAAATTTCAAATTGTGTTGTTTTAAAAAAATCTTCATGACTACTAAAAATTTCAGGTAAATCTTTAATATAATCTTTTGATAAATCAGTTAAAGTTTTATCTATTGTTTGAATAAAATCATTTAAATCTAATTGTATTGAGCCATTGTTGTAAAGTTTTTTTAGTTCATTTTCAGGAATATCAAAGGAAATATTTTTAATCCATGTATCTAAAAAACCAAAAATAGCATAACTTACATAAGTTTTTCCTGTGTTATTATCTCCACAAATAATCGTCAAATCACCTAATTCAATAGTTGTTTCTTTATCAAAAATACCCAAGTTCTTAAATGTAAATTTCATATTCTACTCAAATGCAAATATTAATAGTTAAAACTTCTTCTTTAGGAGATGTAATCCATACTTTGCCGGCAATAACAGATGCTCAACAATATTATCCAGATTTGCAAGTTGATTGGGTAGTTGAAGAAGCATTTGCAGAAATACCAACTTGGCATCCGGCGGTAAAACAGGTTATACCAGTTGCATTAAGACGCTGGCGTAAACAAATTTTAGCAACTTATCTTAATGGGACTTGGTATCAATTTAAACAAGTGTTACGCTCAAAGCAATATGATAAAATTATTGATGCTCAAGGGTTAATTAAAAGTGCATTTCTTACTTATCAAGCAATCGGAGTACGTTGTGGTTTAGATTATCATTCTGCCAGAGAACCATTAAGTAGCATAGCTTATCAACAAAGTTACAATATTCCTAAACAACAACATGCTGTTACCAGAACCAGACAGTTATTTGCAAATATACTTGATTACCCTTTACCAAGTATTTTACCTGATTATGGGATTATAAAACATTTTCAGCAGCAAACCAATAATAAACAACCAAAAGTAGTATTTTTACATGGAACAACTTGGTTAACTAAACATTGGCCAGAAGCTAATTGGTTAAAATTAGCAAAATTAGTAACAGATGCTGGAATAAAAATATATATACCGTGGGGTAATCCTATTGAGCAGCAAAGAGCATCAAAGATTGCTACAGTTCATAAAAACATCAGTATAATTCCCAAAAGTAATTTATATGCCCTAGCTAATATTTTAACACAATCTCAAGCAATAGTTGGAGTAGATACTGGTTTGGCTCACCTCGCAGCGGCATTATCTATACCATCAATCACTTTATATGGTGCAACCCAACCAGCTTTAACTGGAACTTATGGTAATTATCAACATCATTTGTCAGCTAATGTAAAATGTTCTCCATGCTTTAATAAAAAATGTTCAGCTAATTTAATTTGTTATGCTGATTTATCAGTAGAAAAAGTTTGGACTAAATTGCAAGAGTTATTGGTTAATAAAAACTCTTAATTCAATAAGATATGCTATGCATCAATATCATTAAATTAAGATTTGGAGTCCAAACCTTTAGGTTTGTACATATTCCAATACAAAGCTGAAGCATTCCAACATTCTTAACTTAATGGCATGCTATTCATTGGGACTTTTATCATAATGAAGGCTATCTGGTGCAACAGTTCCACCTGAAATAATAAAAGCCATAGCCTCATCCATAGTCCAATCAGTAGAAGTTACTTTATCCAAAGGTACAATTTCTAAGTAACCTGATGTTGGATTAGGAGTGGTTGGAACATAAACTGCTGCTAATTTTTGGCCGGTATCATCATCGGTCAAAATCCTAGTTACAAATCCTACTGTTTTCATTTCTGGGGATGGAAATTCAATTAAAACTACTCTTTGTACATTTCCAGGGTCAGTTTGTAAGGCAGATAGAAATTTTTTCGTTGAACCATAAATAGTTTTAACAAATGGAACTTGTTGCATAAGTAAATCAAATAGTCCAATGATTTTTTTACCAATTACCAGTGTTGCCATCAATCCTAGTAAATATAACACAACTAATGTCAATATGACTGCAAAAATAGAAGATAAAAATGGGTCTAACGTTAAGATGAATTTAGCTAAATTAGGTGAAGATTTTTGTAAAATTTCAGCTAATGCCATCATTAAAGGAGTGCCAATTTTAGATAACTGAATAAACAAAAAATCAAAAACTATCCAAGTGAGTGAAATAGGTATTACAGTTAAAATACCAGTGATAAGATAATGGGATATAGAATGTTTAGTTTTCATAAATTATAATAGAGTACAATTAAAAATATTTAATTATAATACTATAATTAATCAAATTAATACATAAATAATATCTAAGCAATATTTATAAAAAACTAATATGAAAAGTCAAATTTTTTTTAGATTTCAGCTTTTGTAAAAATAACTAACATAGCCAAATATGAAATTGATAGTATTTTCTGTTACTTCCCATTCTCTGCTAAGAATGTTGGAATTCAAAGCTTCATCTTTGTATTAGGATTAAATATTTACAAACAGGTTTGGACTCCAAATCTTAACTTAAAAGCATTGCCCTAAAGAAGGGTTGGATTTTATTAAATCGAGAAATGCTATATTTCAACAATTAATATTTTTTTATCAAATAGGAACATTATTGTTCATAAATTGCAAAAATTGTAACACTAGATGGTGATAAATATGCAGAAAATTTTAATAATTGGTGATAACCATTATATTCCAATTGATATTTTAACAACTCAAAACTTTGAAACTATCGTTATTAATAACATGGAATCTATTCAGCAAGTTAGATCGATTAACCCAAATTTGATTTTGTTGAATATAAAAAACTCAAAAATAGTTGGTTCTAAAAATTGTGAATATTTAAAAACAAATAACCAAACTAAAGATATTCCAGTCATTTTTATTGGCGGATTAAATACAGCATTTGATAAGATCCAAGCATTTAATGCTGGTGGAGTAGATTATATAACTGAGCCATTACAAATAGAAGAAGTATTAGTACGAATAAAAACCCATATTAGATTAAGGAATCTACAACAAGACCTTGAAATAAAAAATCGGCAATTAGAAACCTATGCTATACAATTAAAAGAATCTCAGAAAGAGAAATTATATCAACTTAATCAGGCTTATGGTCGTTTTGTACCAAGGCAATTTTTAAGTCTATTAGAAAAAGAACATATTACTGATATTCAATTAGGTGATCAAGCTGAACAAAAGATGACAATTTTATTTGCTGATATTAGAGAGTTTACCACTTTATCAGAAACCATGAACCCTCAAGAAAATTTCAATTTCATCAATGCTTTTCTTGGTAAAATGGAACCAGTAATTACTAAACATTATGGGTTTATTGACAAATATATTGGTGATGCAATTATGGCATTGTTTACCAGTGTCGATGATGCTATCCGAGCTGGGATTGATATGTTAAAAACATTAACTGATTATAATAAAACTCGTGGCCGTCCCAATCGTCCTATTATTAAAATTGGGATTGGAATTAATACTGGTTCTCTAATGTTAGGTATTATAGGTGGTAAAAATCGCATGGAAGGTACGGTAATTTCAGATGCGGTAAATATTGCATCCCGTTTAGAAAATTTAACAAAAATTTACCATACTCCACTGTTAATTTCGGAGGCTAGTTATCTAAAATCAACAGATGCTTCACAATATCATATCCGTTTATTAGATCAAGTTAAAGTTAAAGGTAAATCAGATTCTGTAAAGGTATTTGAAGTATTTAATGCTGATTCTACAGAAATGATAGCTGCTAAATTGGATACACTAAAACAGTTTGAACAAGCAGTAAATTTATATCAACAACAAAGTTTTGTGAAAGCTCAGGAATTGTTTCAAATCTGCATGTTTGATGAAACAGCGGCAGTTTATGCTCAACGTTGTCAAAAATTTTTGAATGTAAATACTAGTACTCGGTGGGAAGAGATTGCAGCTATTGTGCATTGGAGTCCAGAATTATCGGTAAATCATGAACTGATAGACAAACAACATCAAGAATTATTTATCAGAATGAAGGATTTAATTATGTCTATTGGTAATGAAAATAATAGTATAGAAGTAGCTAAAATGATTGATTTTCTCGGAGAGTATGTAGTTATTCATTCGCTGCGAGACATGGAGAGGCAAGCCGAAGTCGAGTAGACCCGCACTAGGTGAGAGTTCATAAATTTTA
>JQIA01001785.1_pt1 | contig 11562 bp, 9 predicted proteins | sample 811431 | NCBI WGS metagenome assembly JQIA01 (sample SAMN02998118, study PRJNA258478) | marine sediment metagenome | biome: marine; feature: seafloor; material: sediment; isolation source: oil-polluted sediment collected from 3 locations (0.5 km, 0.7 km and 0.9 km)... | place: USA: Gulf of Mexico ... | reverse complement strand
GATAGACCCGTGAGGAGGGACTTCACCCATAATGGATTTAATGGTCGTAGATCGACCAACACCATTTCGGCCCAAAAGCGAGACGATTTCACCTTCTTTAACAGTGAAATTGACGCCTTGTAAAATATGACTTTTGCCATAATAGGCATTCAAATTATTGACTTTAAGCATGTTCGGCCTCCGCCCCTAAATAGGCCTCTTGAACGGCTTTATTATTTCGGATGTTTTCGGGAGTATCGGTTGCAATGATCTCGCCGTAAACCAAAACAGAAATCCGATCAGCAAGGTCAAACACCACTCCCATGTCGTGTTCCACCATGACCAAAGTTTTGCCCACTGTAATTTGCCGAATAAGTTCAATCGCTTGATCAGTTTCAGAATGGCTCATACCAGCGGTTGGCTCATCTAGTAAAATCACGTCAGCACCGCCCGCAGCCGCAAGACCAATTTCAAGGGCTCGCTGCTCAGCGTATGTTAAAACACCCGCGGGGACATGTTGGCGTGATGTCAGACCGATTTCTTCAAGTACTTCCGCCGTCCGATCGTTCAATTTTCTTTCGCGGTCAACAAGATGCCAGAAAGAATATTTGTATTCTTCAGACCACATCAGAGAACATCTGACATTTTCGAAGACACTCAAAATCGGGAAAATGTTCGTCACCTGAAAACTACGTGACAGTCCTTTTCGGTAAATTTCATAAGGGGGTAAATTACTAATTTCCTCCCCATTTAAAGAAACATGCCCGCCAGAGAGATTGTAGCGCCCACTGATAAGGTGGAACAACGTCGATTTACCAGCGCCGTTTGGACCAATAATCGCGTGCCGTTCGCCTTTTTTAATATCAAGATTTACACCGCGAATAATCTCTGTCGGTCCAAAGCTTTTGCGAAGATCATCAAGTTTAATAGCTGAACTCATGATGCTCCTCCTTCATCAGATCCCATGGGAGCATTTGCCCCTTCCCAAGCTTCTTTCAATTGCGGCATTTGTGTTTTTGTTAAATAACCGCCAACAACCACAAGAATAGCAATAATAATCCAAGGGGTTGCACTGTGTGTGTCGAACTCAATAGTGAGTAGAGACATAGTCGTCTCCCCAACAGCCGCAGAGCGAACGTGATGTATGGTTTCAAGGAAACCAACAATACCGGACAGTAATAGAAGCGTTGGAACTCCAGCTCGAACATAAGGCGCTGCCAAAGTTCCTAATCGTTTCATTTTGAAAGCTGGAATATGCATTGCAACAAGACCCGTTAGGCCTTGCGGTGCATACATAACGGTCAATACAAAGATAACACCCACATACATTTGCCAGATTTCAGTATAATTGCTGAGCAATGTTTGCAGGAGCGTAAAGACAACAGCCCCGACAATTGGGCCGACGAAGAAACCGACGCCGCCAATATAGGCCATTAGCAGAACCACGCCCGATGTTAGAGCGTTCAGGTTTTCCTCAGTTACAATTTCAAAGTTGATGGCAAACAGTCCGCCTGCGATACCTGCAAAAAAGCCGGAAGCACAAAAAGAAATGAACCGCACTTTGCGTTGGCTATAACCAATAAACTCAATGCGTTCAGGATTATCACGAACAGCGTTGGCCATACGGCCCATCGGTGTTCTAGAGAACAAATACATCAGAGCAATCGTAACGAATGCCCAAAAAGCAATCAGAGAGTAAACTTCGATATCTTGGGCAAAATCCATTCCCAAAACTTCTGGTCCCATAGTTCGGTCGCCGCTCACCCCTTCTTCGCCGCCAAAAAAGGCCACAAATATCAAAGAGCTCGCCGCAATAAGTTCTGCAATTCCAAGTGAAATCATCGCAAACACTGTGCCGGATCGACGAGTTGAGAAACTACCAACAATTACGGCGAAAACCAAACCAATCAAGCCGCCAAATACCGGCACGATCACGATAGGAACAACAAAAATTTCAGCTTCGATGTAGTTCATGAAATGGACAGACATAAAGCCGCCCAAACCGAAGTAGACCGCATGACCAAAGGAAAGCATACCGCTTTGCCCAAGCAACATATTGTAGCTCAAGGCGAAAATGATAAAGATCCCCATCAGGTTCATTGTATAAACCGAAAGGTTACTGCTGAAGATTAGGGGAAGGACCATTAGTCCAATCGCTAAAAATAACCATGGGCCAAACCGCTTGAGAAGCGAAGCGGGCATAACCGCGTTTTGTACCTTTGCAATATCACTCATGATTCACGCTTCCCGAACAAGCCAGTTGGACGGAAGATCAAGATCAACACGAGAAGAAGATAAGGCAAAATCGGTGCGACTTGCGGTAAAGACAAAGTCCACAAATCCCGAAGTGCGCCTTCCGCATCCGTCGTAATATTAAAAACAGTCAGTAAATCATTAACTGAGTAATCAAGCGCGATGGCAAATGTCTGAAGGAGGCCAATCAATATGGAAGCTACAAAAGCGCCGCCAAGAGATCCAAGTCCGCCAACAACAACAATTACGAATACGATGCTACCAAGCACAACGGCCATTCCGGGGAAAGTTCCAAGGGCAGGTCCGGCGATAACGCCAGCTAAGCCCGCAAGAGCACACCCCATACCAAAGACACCCATGAAAACAAGCGGCACGTTATGGCCAAGCATTGCTGTCATATTTGGTCGTGTGATCGCTGCCTGAATAATCAATCCAATACGAGACCGGGTTAATACGAGGAGAAGAGCGATAAAAATACCGATTGAGATCAGCAGCATAAACGCTTTGTAGGCCGGAAAGTTCTGACCGAAAAACGTAAAGAGTGGAAACTGCAAGATTTCCGGCTCGTGAAAAGCTTTTGTATCTTTTCCCCAAATAAATTGGACAATTTCTTCGATAAGGAAGGCCAAGCCAAACGTAAAAATAAGTTCAGCTACATGCCCCCATCTATGGACATGCCGCAGTCCGTATCTTTCAACGACTGCTCCCATCACTCCAACAAGTAACGGTGCGACAACCAGAGCAACCCAGAACCCAAGGTATAGACTGATCGTATAGGCGACATATGCACCCAGCATGTAGAAGCTGGCATGCGCGAAGTTCAGGACACCCATCATGGAGAAAATAAGCGTCAAACCGCTTGCCAACATGAAAAGGAGGAGCCCTGTGACAATCCCATTGAGGAGGGAAAAGAATATCAATTCAAACATTGATTGAATCTCTTACACAAAATTAGGCGAATACAGGCAAATGCCTGACCAAAAAACGGACTGCCCGAATAAATTCAGGCAGTCCAATCACAAAAACAACACCAAATTACATTGGGCGTTTCATTTTACAGGTTGATGGCAGTGCAGTATCTGCTGCTGAAATTGTTGTTTCAGTAACAAGGCCAAATCCTGAATTATCAGAGTCAAAGGTAACACCTTCATCTGTATGGACCGAAATATGAATTGGCTGGATGATCTGGTGATCTTCCGCACGCATTGTCAAAGTTTCGCCATGAAGAGATTTGTGTTCCATACCTTCAAGTGCTTTTGCAACATTGATCGGCTTGGCATTGCCAGCTTTTTCAATGGCTGCAGCCAGCATTTGAATTGTATTCGCAATACGGAATTGAGAAATATCTTTATCAGGATTTTTTGCTTTAAATCCTTTGTGATATGCCGAATACGCATCGCTGCTTGGTGGGTTCAAAGGGCCTTCATGAACCAAACGGATTTTATTTTTACCAGATGCGCCAATAGTTTTCGTAATACCATCATTCGCAGCATAGTAAGTGTAAATCGGAACATCTAAGCCTGTTTCACCGATTGCTTTACCAAGGCCAACCATGTCAGCGCCCCAGTTACCAGTGATAACGGCGTCAGCACCTGATGCCCGAATTTTAGTGGCATATGGTGTAAAGTCTTTCACTTTACCAATTGGGTGCAACTCATTACCCACGATGACTACGTCTGGGCGTTTTTCCGTAAGGAATTTAACCGCCGCTTTAGCAACCGCTTTACCAAATGAGTAATCTTGACCAATCAAATAGACTTTTTTGATGGCAGACTTTTCTTTAATCACGTCAGTCAACGCATTCATTTTGATGTCAGCGTTGGCATCGAAACGGAAATGCCAGAAATTACATTTCGCATTTGTTAGCGCAGGATCGACAGCCGAATAGTTAAGGAAAAGAACCCGGTTGTCTGGGTTACGCTTATTGTGTTTTTTAATGGCATCAGTCAAAGCATTTGCAACACCAGAGCTGTTACCTTGTGCAATAAACTGAACACCTTCACCGATAGCGCGTTTCAGCTGAATCAGGCTTTCTTTTGGGCTAATCTTATTGTCGTAGGGAACGATTTCGAATTTCGTTCCACCTAAAACGCCGCCTTTTTGGTTTACAAGTTGATCCACAGCATAACGGAACTGTGCAAGGCCGTTTGTACCAGTCGCGGCAAACGGACCAGATAGTGGATCAATGAAACCGATTTTAATGGTGTCTGCTGCTTGTGCTGTGAAAGCCGTCAATGTAGCTAACGCCGCAGATGCAATAATCGTTGATTTAATATTCAATTTTCCCTCCCGATGGGGCTTAAGACTTCTACCTTATCTGCCAGATCAATTATTATTATGTGGGCGTTTTTAATTATGAGAAGCATTCAGTATTTGAACTGGAAAAATCTCTCGTTTAGGAAAAGATTTCTATATTACTTCTATTCATCCCTTATTAGCGACCTAAGCTAAAAGAGTATAATTTTCATTTACAAATTAATTCAACCTAAAAAATTCTTCTCGATGGTCTTATTCCTTAATCATCTGCAACAAAAAAATGTTTGGAATAAAACTAATATGTAGCTTAACTCGTTGTTTAAATTTGGCAAAATTTAGTTTTTCTAACTGAAAAACTGCACATTTTCACGTTAATCACTCGATTAGAAATAAAGCATTTTTATTTTTTTAAGTTATCGACGAGACACCTGTTCCAGATTTCCAAGAAACATCTTTAATTTTAGGCTTTTGGATGTGACTGATTGAAACCCGCTTTGCAAAGGTTTAAGTTAATAGAACCCGCCCCATTAGAGTTGCATTTGTTCAAAGCAGAGATTTATGAAACAACGAACACGAAAAATATTGCTACAATGCGTCGGCTGGTTCTTTGTGGCGCTTGGTGCCATTGGGGCAGTTCTTCCGGTACTGCCCACAACACCCTTTTTATTGATCGCCTTATGGGCGTTCTCCCAATCATCTGAACGATTTCACTATTGGCTTTTAAATCACCGGATGTTTGGCCCACCACTTCAGGCGTGGGAAGCCCATGGCATTATTCCCATGCGGGCTAAAGTCATCGCACTTTCAACTATGACCTTAAGTGCATCAGTTATTATCATTTTCACTCAAACACCCTGGTACGCAGTGGCTGGAATGCTGGGTTTTATGTCAATTGGTGCCATATTTATCACCACACGCCCGAGCAAAATTCCAAGCACAGAATAAAATCTACAGCGTTGCGAGCCTTCTGGTTAGAAGCCTAAAGAATTTTTCAGAATCAAGGTCATCACAAATATACGCATTAGGAATCTTCTCTTCCACATTCCACCAATCAGCAACTGTTTGCCCCATGGTCAGTTCAGAACTCACTTCGATCTCAAGGTGGACTTTACGTCCTCTGAATATTTCTGGCTCAATCAGATAGGCAATAACACACGGATCATGGAGCGGCCCCCCGTCAAATCCATATCGGGTCATGTCAAACCTATTAAAATAATCAAGCATCCCCCCACAGGCATTGCCCACAGGTGAATTCAGATTCTTAAAATCTTGAAGCCTTGAGGGTGTGACGAGTGCTTTATGGGTAACATCAAGCGGCATCATGATCAGGGGAACGTCCGAATCCACAACTATCTTAGCGGCATGGGGATCAACATATATATTAAACTCCGCGGCCGGTGTCGTATTCCCAAGCTCCTTCACGGCACCGCCCATACAGACAATTTCGTAAATTTTCGGAACAATGCGAGGCTCCTTCACCATAGCCAACGCCATGTTCGTCATTGGTCCCAACAGGCAAACGGTAATGGACTTATCAGGGGCACTCATACAGGAACTGATAATAAAATCGACAGCATGATCATCTTGTAACGGCATCACCGGATCCGGCAAATCGGCCCCATCAATTCCTGTTTTCCCGTGGATCCATTCTGCTGTCACCAGTTTTCTCATGATCGGTTGGCTCGCGCCTGCAAATACTTTTATATCTGGACGGCCGCCGAGCTCACATATGCGTCGCGCGTTACTTTCAGTAATTGACAGAGGCACGTTTCCTGCGACAGCAGTAATACCGAGCAAGTCAAAATTTTCAGTTGAAGATAGAGCTAACAAGATGGCTACCGCATCATCTTGCCCAGGGTCACAATCAAGGATTACAGATCTTTTTTTCATGCTTCAAAATTCGCGCCATCGAAGGGCAGTGTCAAGCGTTCCTTGAAAATAGTCAGGATATCAGCGGAAGGGTTTCATTTGCAGAAAGAAGGTCCGCGAGTTTCAGTAAAGCCGCCTCTAACTGATCACGTTCAGCAACAGCCATCAAGCAAACCCGCACGAAGTGATCATCGAGTTGACGGTTCATGGCAAATCTATCCCCGCCTATCAATGCAATTCCGTTCGATCTCGCCTGCTCTATCAGCTCACTAGGGGCCATGGAAATTGGTAACCGCAACCATAAATGCGGTAAAAATTGATCCTGTTTGAGTTGCCGCGCCGAAATCCATTGGCCCAAAATTTTCTTGGCAAGCAAGAAGCGTTTTCCGCCTTCTACAATCAAATCATCCTGATGCCGCTCAATAACCCCGTCTTCAAGCAGACAATTCACCAAATCCAACGATATAGGGGAGGTCATCCAATTAATTGCCGTCATGCTAGAGACCAGTTTTGGCAAAAGCCTATCTGGAGCCACCACATATCCGACACGAATTGCAGGACTAAATACTTTTGAGAAACTTGTGAGGAAAACGCAAATGTCAGGGCATATTTCCCAATAAGTCGGGATTTCCCTATTATGGAACGGGGCATACACTCCGTCTTCCACAATAAGAATATTATTTTCCCGCGCGATCTTCACAATTTCTAATCTTCTTTGAAGAGGAAGGGTTGTTCCTGTTGGATTATGATTGGTCGGAACGGTGACCAGCAATCGAATGCGGGTCCGCTTAGCCGCGGCCTCAAATGCTGCCGGTATCATTCCAAGTTCGTCCATCTCAATGGGAATCAACTTAGCACCGATATCTTGAGCAACAGCCTTAATTCCTGGATATCCAAACGCTTCTGTCGCAATCGCGTCACCTGGTTTAGTCAGAGATGACATAACTAGAAAAAGACCAGACTGCGCGCCTTGGGTAACGATAATATTTTCCCGTTCAACATTTCCAATGAGCCCCGCCAGCCATTGTTGGGCCGCCGTGAAATCTTCAGATCGGCCCCTCGTGTCAATATAATCCCTATACTCAGATTGTGGCGCTCTTTGTGCCAGCTTTTGAAATACCTTGGAAAATGCCTCCGCGCTTTTTGGGTGATAAAACCTATTCAGCGATAAATCAGTGGGAGCAAAAGGTATTTTTTGCTGTTGCTCGAAGTGCCAGAGTGGATTGTCTGCTCCCCTGTTTTTTGAAATTGCATCAGATGCAACATAAGTCCCCCGCCCCACATGGGCATAGGTTGCACCGCTTCGCTCTAACTCTCCATAAGCCCGCGTGACAGTGCCAACACTGCATTTAAGTTCCCACGCCATATCTCTATGGGTTGGCAGTCGCTCACCAGGCTTCAACACGCCAGATGCGATTTTACGTTTGAGAATAGAGACAATTTCATCTGATTTCATCAATCACCCTTATTGTATCAAGTACAATACTCTTTTTGACGAGGACAACTTAGATGCAATATAGATACAATTCAATTTTGTATCAAGGAAAAGCACATGCCTATCGACACAATCATGCTCATTTGCTTATTTGCAGTTTCAATGATCGGCTCTCCGGGGCCTGCAAATATGGCGCTCATGGCTGCTGGTGCTCGGTATGGCTACCGTAAATCTGTTCCGTTTATTCTCGGAACAAATTCCGGTTTTTTTCTTGTTGGTGTTGGCGTTGCAGCAGGTCTTGGCACTCTTTTTGAGCTTTTCCCAGCCATGCGGATTACCTTCCTGTTCCTGTCTGCCGCCTACATCCTCTATCTTGCCTACAAAATCGCTTTTCAAGCACCCAAAACTGGAAATGAAGAGGCGAAGGCCGGATATTGGTCTGGCATCTTTATTCATCCCCTTAACCCAAAAGCTTGGGCGATGTTGATCACTGCATATACGCAATTTTCATCTCAGGGTTTAGACCCAATATACCAATTCATCATTATTCAGTCTATTTTTCAGACGCTTGGGCTGATCCTAAATTCCATGTGGTGCTACGGCGGGGATATATTAAACAGGCTCGTCAGTTCTCCTGTTACACTGCAATGGATCAATCGCGGTCTTGCCACACTGATGATTATTATCGTTGCCACCTCGGTTTGGCAATCAGGGTTACTAACCTTGTAATTTAACTAACATTTTCCAATGCCGTAGTGCGTTCTGCTGGAAACTCAACAATGCAAGTTGTTCCCACATCAACAACACTTTGCAAATCGAAAGTTCCCCCATGTAAATCAACGATCAACTGCACCAAGGTCAATCCAAGTCCAGTTCCTTCATTCGTTCGTGCATATGTTGACTGCGCCTGCCCGAATCTTGACAACACATGGTGAAGATCTTTTTCAGAAATCCCAATACCAGTATCAACCACCTTTAACGATAGGCCACCGCTGTTATTAAGATCGACCCTTACAACTACACGTCCTCCGGCTTTCGTGAACTTCACAGCGTTTGAAATCAAGTTCACCAAAATTTGCTTCACCCGCGTTTCATCGACAAAAACTGTGGGCAGATCATCTGCCACATCTTCCAACAGCTCAACTTCCGCGCTCATTGCTCGAACAGCCAACATACGAATACTAGATCGAACGAGGTCCTTAATATTCACATCTCGCTCGTACAGTTGCATTTGACCGGCTTCAATTTTAGCCACATCCAAAATATCGTTTATAACTTTCAACAAGTGTCCGCCAGCCGAATGAATATCGGCTGCATATTCTTTGTAATTTTCATGCCCAAGACTTCCAAATGCTTCTGTTGTCAGTATTTCAGAAAACCCAATAACTGCGTTTAGCGGCGTTCTGAGCTCGTGGCTCATATTTGCTAAAAACTCCGACTTTGCCCGATTAGCAAATTCAGCCACTTCCTTAGCTTTCCTCAAGCCAAGTTCGGCAACAATTCTGTCGTTCATATCAGTGAAGGTTCCTTCGATATGTAGCGGGTCACCGCTATCATCAAAGACGGTACGTGCACTAATTGCCCCCCAAATCAACGTGTCATCTTTGCAGCGCCATCGGTGGATCTCGTTTTTGAGTGATTGTCCACTAAGCAGAACTTCTAAATGATTTTCGGCAATGGATTTATCCATATAAACATCTTCAGCGGCATTTATGACTGATTTCAGCAGATCTTCGTTGTCCTTATACTTCAGCAGCCGAGCCAACGCCGGATTGCATTTCAATAAATTTCCTCGCAAATCAAACAGATAAACACCCTCAGATACACCTTCGTAAAGTCGGCGGTATTGTTGCTCACTTTTATAAAGTGCCTGTCCAAATCTATATCTGCGATATACCGCATATAGCAGCGCCACAACACAGAGGAAAACGACCACAATCGCAGCGAACACTTCCGCTCGCATTTCCTCCACCTTGTCCCGCTGCGGTGCCACTAGCCCCAATGCAAAAAAATCAAACTGATCCCGATATCCCTGAATATATTCACGAACCAAATACAATCTGCGAACAGCTTTGACATAAGTGATTTGATGACCTTCTTCCGACGCCATATCAATCACATTATCGAGATACAACATATCTTCCTCAAGAAGTGCCATTAACCTGTCGCCTTGGACAACACCTGAAACGTCTTTGGAGTCTGCTAAATCTAAAAACTCCCGAATTTTCAGGTGAACTTGTGTCAATTTTCCCGCCAAACGGTCAAATGATTTACTTTTTTCTTCCGCAGAAGTTTGGTTTAAATCCACAATACTATCGGCAATATGGATCACAGCCTCATCCAACAATCTAGCGTGAAGGAGATACTCTTTCGGAAAAGCTGCCTCAAACTCAGTTAATGTTTCTTCTGTGTAATAAAGTAAACTGCCGACAATTACCGTCAACGCAGTAGCTATCCCAACAAAAGTCAAAATCCAGTAATCGGTTTTCTTAATATCAGGGTAAAGGTCACGCAATTTGAGAGGCTTTCTAAAATTTCAACATTCGAAAAGAGAGCGATATTGATCTCGAATTTTAACCGTATCCTGCAAAAGTTTATAATATTCTAATGTATAGGTTTTGAATTTGATGATACTGGTGGGAATTCATAGCTTTTTTATTTAATTTTCCGAAAAGCATCGACGCACATGCCGCAAACCAGTACATAAGCACAATGAATACTGAAACCGAATTAGAAATACTGTTCGTCACTGTTCCCGGATTGGAACCCCCGCTTCTCGAAGAGGCTCGCGAAAAAGGATTTAAAGACCTAACGCGGATCAAAGGCGGCGTTGTCCTTAACGGAACATGGGAAGATGTTTGGCGCGCTAATCTTGAAATGCGAGGCGCGAGCCGAATTCTCGTTCGTTTGGGATCATTCCATGCAGTCCATCTTGCGCAGCTAGACAAACGGGCCCGGAAATTTCCGTGGAGTGATTTCCTGAAACCTGGTGTTCCTGTTCGGGTTGAAGTGATGAGCCGAAAATCACGCATTTACCACAAAAAAGCGGCGCAAGAACGCATTGAGCTCGCCTTAAATGAAGAGGCCGGCATCCCCACATCCGCTGAAGCCGATATCAGTATCAAAGTTCGTATTTTTGAAGACCTTTGCACAATCAGTGTGGATACATCTGGCGAAGGATTGCATATTCGCGGACATAAAGAAGCCCTCAACAAAGCACCAATGCGGGAAACCCTTGCCTCATTGTTACTCCGCCGCTGTAGTTATCGTGGGCAAATGCCTGTCGTTGACCCTATGTGTGGTTCGGGCACTTTCGTGATTGAAGCTGCGGAAATTGCCACAGGAATGCAGCCCGGTAGATCTCGGAAATTTGCCTTCCAAAAATTAACGACTTTCGATGAAGCCCGCTGGAATGCTTTAAAAGCAACCGCCGAACCCAACGAAACAGATCTGCGATTTTACGGATATGATCGTGATGAGGGAGCAATTAAACGCTCACGTGCCAATGCAAAACGCGCCGGAATTCTCGATCTCACTGAATTTAACACGCAAACTATCAGTGAACTGACGCCGCCGGAGGGACCTCCCGGTCTCGTCATTATAAACCCTCCATACGGCGTTCGCATTGGCGAAGCAAAACAGTTGTTTCCCTTATACCAAACACTGGGAAATAGCCTTTTAAACCGCTTCCAAGGCTGGCGTGTTGGACTTGTTACCAATTCCAGTGCCCTTGCAGGGTCCACAGGCCTCCCCTTCACAGCTACTGTCAC
>JQIA01001784.1_pt1 | contig 11563 bp, 13 predicted proteins | sample 811431 | NCBI WGS metagenome assembly JQIA01 (sample SAMN02998118, study PRJNA258478) | marine sediment metagenome | biome: marine; feature: seafloor; material: sediment; isolation source: oil-polluted sediment collected from 3 locations (0.5 km, 0.7 km and 0.9 km)... | place: USA: Gulf of Mexico ... | reverse complement strand
AAATTAACTACAATATAAAAATGCCAAAGACTAATTCTGCTGATTTAGATAATGATTATGGTAATATCTATTTGGATAACTTATCTGGAAAAGCAAACATAAATTGTGATTATGGTAAACTATTTGTTGGAGAATTATCCGCAGACAATAATAATATTAATCTAGATTATTGTTCTAAATCTACTATTGGTTATATAAAAAGTGGAAACATTAATGTTGATTATTCTAAAATCACCATTGAAGAATCTGAAGACTTAAAAGTAAATGCAGATTATTCTACTTTAAATGTTGATAAAGTTACAAATATCAATTTTAATGCAGATTATGGTTCATTATCAATTAATGAAGCAACCAACGTACGTGGAAATTCTGATTATGTAAGCATGAGTTTTGGAACCATTAAAAAGAACTTAAATATTGAGACTGATTACGGTGCACTTTCTGTAAAAAGGTTGGTAAAAGGTTTTGAATCTGTAAATATTGATGGTGAATATGCGGGTATTAAAATTATTGTTGATGCCGATGCCGTTTTTGATTTTGAATTGGATTTACAATATGCAGGTTTTAAAGGTGAAAATGACAAAATGGAATTCTTTAGAAAAATAACAAAATCAACTAAAAAATATTATGAAGGTAAATTCGGAAAAGGAAACACGAGTTCTAGATTAAAAATTAAATCTCAATTCGGAGGTGTATCAATCAAAGAAAACTAAATATAAAATCAACCAAAAAAATAAAAATTATGTTTAAAAAAATTATTTTAACAACACTTATTCTTACTGTCACTTTATCTTTAAATGCTCAAAATTGGTTTGGAAATAGTAAAAAAATTAAAGGAAACGGAAAAGTAGTCACCGTTAATAGAACTACTTCTGATTATGATGGAATTAGTGTTGGTGGTTCTTTTGATGTAATTTTAGTAAAAGGAAAAGAAGGTAATATAACGATTGAAGGAGAAGAAAATATTATCCCGTTTATAGAAACTGAAATAAAAGGAAACACATTAAAAATTCAATTCGAGAAAAACACAAATATTAGAACAACTAAAAGACTTACTGTTACTGTAACTTATAAGGATATTGATAAAGTTGCTTTAGGTGGCTCTGGAAATATAACGAATGAGGGAACTATAAAAAGTAATGATTTTACAGTAGCTTTGGGTGGTTCTGGAAACATCACTTTAACAATTGATGCTGAAGAAATTAGCTCTAAAATTGGCGGTTCTGGAAATATTAAATTAACAGGAAACACAAATGATTTAAGCTGTTCTATTGCAGGCTCTGGAAGTATAAAAGCCTATGAATTAAATACGGATACAGTACATGCTACCATAGCCGGTTCTGGAAATGTTAGAACAACGGTTAAAACAAAGATTAAAGCAAAAGTGGTTGGTTCTGGAAGTGTTTATTATAAAGGAAATCCTAAATATATTGATAGTAAATCTGTAGGTTCTGGTGATGTAATTGACAGAAATTAGAAAAATATTTTATATTATTAGAAAAAGGAAAGATAAAAAAAGCCTCAAAATGAATTTCCATTTTGAGGCTTTTTTATATATTAAACTTCGCATTTTTACTACTTGATAAAAGTGTGACGCTATTTTAGTAATTTCTATATTGCTTTGTTTCTTCAAAAACATGTTCTAAAATTCGTTCTTCAATCGCATCAAATTCTATCTTTTTACGTTTCATTACAACTTCTGCAACTTCAAAAACTTTATTGGTTTTGTATTCTGTAAATCCAGATGCTCCTCCCCAACTAAATGAAGGAATAAAATTTCTTGGGAATCCGCTACCATAAATATTAGCAAAAACACCAACAACAGTTCCTGTATTAAACATGGTGTTAATTCCACATTTAGAGTGATCTCCCATCATTAAACCACAAAACTGTAATCCTGTTTTTGCAAAACGCCCAGTTTCATAATCCCATAATTTTACTTCTGCATAATTATTTTTAAGATTAGAATTATTTGTATCTGCTCCTAAATTACACCATTCTCCTAAAACAGAATTCCCTAAATACCCATCATGGCCTTTACTTGAATAGCCCATTAAAACAGAATTACTAATCTCTCCTCCTACTTTACAATAAGGACCTAAGGTAGTTGCACCAAAAACTTTTGTTCCCAATTTTAAAACGGCATTATTACACATTGCAAACGGCCCTCTTACACCCACATTTTCCATAACAACAGCATCTTTTCCAATATAAATAGGCCCAGTAGAGGCGTTTAAAGTTGCAAAAGTAATTTCGGCTCCTTCTTCTATAAATATGTTTTCTTTGTTAAGGTATCTTGTTCCATCAGGAATTGGCTCTGAAGTTCTTCCTTCTGTAATTAAATCAAAATCTTCTTGAATTGCTTTGTCGTTTAATGAAAAAATATCCCAAGTATTTTTAATTTGAAGAAGTTCTTCATCAAATTCAATTTGTGTATAATCATCAAAATTCACTTCATCTTGAGAATCAGTTGTAAAAAAAGCAATTACATCCTCACCCTTAAAAATAGCTTCATTTTCAGTTAAATTCTTAACTTTTTCAACCAAATTTTCTGTTGGACAAAATGAAGAGTTTATCAAAATATTTTCTTCCAATTCAACCATTGGATATTTTTCTTCTAAATATTCTTCTGTAACAGTTGTAGTTGTTAAACCTAAATGCTTTTCCCATTTTTCTCTAATGGTTAAAATACCAAACCTTAAATCAGCAACTGGTTTTGTGTATGTAAATGGTAATAAAGATTGTCTAACATCACCATCAAATAAAATATAATTCATTTTCTTTTCTTTTGGGCGTCACAAATTTACTTTAATTAGCTCAGAAAAAAAACCGATTGCATAAAATACAATCGGTTTTTCTTATAGAAAGTTTAAAATTATACTAATTTTTGATAAACTTCTGACTTCCTATTTTATCATTTGACAAAACTTTTAAAACATAAACTCCTGATGACAAATTATTTACATCAATTTTATTATTAGAACTTGTTACTTTTTTAGTTAATGCCAATCTACCAACATAATCATAAAATTCAACGGTAGCTTTATCTGAGCCAGAAGGTAATTGAATCGTTACTCTTTCTGAGGCAGGATTAGGATACATCTCAAAATTTAAACGCTTTGCTTCAGAAATACCTAATACATTAAATGAAGAAGATGTTGTTGTTACTACTTGGTCCCCACTAGTTCCAGACCCATTTCCTGCAAGTCCTGCTACATAAAACTTTATTGCTCCAACATCAGTACTTGGTGCTTTCCAATTAAAATTCCAAGTTTTTTTACTATTTCCTGCGGTTGTATGAGTAACATGAGTTCCACCGTTTACTAATTTATTGTTTACACCATCAGAAGTAAAAGTTCCAATTTTTGATCCATCACTCACTTTTTCTGCGGTGATTTGAAAACCATGTCTTGAATTTGAAGAACTAGAAATATCTACTTGTAAACCGTATGTTGTTCCTAACTCATAACCCGTTTCTGGCAACTCTGTTTGTAACGCTAAAGACGCATTAAAATTGCCACCAGAATGACATTGTGTACAAGTTGTACTTCCATCTCCTGGAGAGCCTGAATAACTCCCTGTTCTTCCAGAAGAGACAGACATCAGCATAAAAGCAGAAATAGGAATTAGTAATAGAGCAATCTTAAAAAAGTAATGTTTTTTCATTTTAATCTTGGTTTTAGTTAATGATTTTAAAATAGTAGTCGTAATTTTATAAACATAATAACAAACAATTTATAATAAAAAAAGCATTTTTTTATTAAAACCTCAATAATATTTAAAATTGATTGTTTTTTATTTAATACCGTAAATAAAACTATATTTTCGCATTTTAGAAATAAAACCCAGACGAAAAGGAAAAAGTAGCCTTAAAAGGGAAAAAATTAGATTAAAAAACGACTAATAACTTCTTATTTTAAGAATAAAATTAAATTATGATCACGAATTTTAAACACATTAGAGAATCTCAAGTAACAATAACACAGTTAATGCTACCTTCTCATTCTAACTTTAGCGGAAAAATACATGGAGGTCATATTTTGAATATGATGGATCAAATTGCGTTTGCTTGTGCCTCTAAACATTCTGGAAATTATTGTGTAACGGCATCTGTAAATAAGGTGGATTTTTTAAACCCAATTGAAGTTGGAGAATTAGTTACGCTAAAAGCATCTATAAATTACACAGGAAGAACTTCTATGGTTGTTGGTTTAAGAGTAGAATCTGAAAATATTAGAACCGGAAAAAAAAAGCATTGTAACTCCTCTTATTTTACAATGATTGCTAAAGATGAAAACGGTAAGAGTACTCCAATACCTGGTATTGTTTTAACGTGTAAAAATGAAATTAGACGTTTTGCAAGAAGTATTAAAAGACAAGAAGAAGGTAAGAGTAGAACCTCTAGGTTTAGTAGTTCTATTTTTAAAGTAGAAGAGTATCTACATCTTTTTGAAACTAGTAACTCAAAAATAACTCTTTTTGATAAGGACTAAAACAAGCCTTAATAAAAGAAATTTCTAGCATGAGGGCCTAAATTTTTGAATAAAAAAATAATTTGTTCTCAAAATATTTTTTTGTAGATTAGCTACATCTGTAATTATAGTTCTATTGAATTAAATTACGTTATGTTCATTTTATTATCAACAAATAACTTACACCCCCATGCAAAAAACTATTTCTACTTCAAATGTGAATTGGCTAGAAGAAGCCTTAGAAGAATATTCTTCAAAAAATGAGTTTACTCTTATTGATGACAAAAAATTTAAAATAAGAGAAAGAGATTTAAAATCTGCAGTTCGTTTAATTAAAGCTTCAAAGGCTAAAGGTGGTAAATCAATAACACAAATATCTAAAGCTTTAATTAGTCTTGGATTAAGTTCTGCTGGTATCTATATAATTATATTAGCAATTGCAGATCCAGAACCTACAACAAAATTAAGTTTATTAATGATTGGCGGAATTGTTTTGGCTATTTCTGGAGGCTATGGTACATTAAGAGCTTTAAAAATACGTTTTAGCGTAAAAAAGAAGAAAGATGACGATAGAGTATTTCATGTAAAACCAGAAGCTAAATATTAATTTTCAAGAAAATTAATATTTAGAAGAATTATCCAACTTTTTTTAACTTTTTATCCTGTAAAAAATAATTAGCAATTGATTTTGGTGGAGAAATTATTTGCCATGCAGTATAATCAAACCAAAAAAACTCTCTTGTAATAGTTGAACATAATTCTTTTTCTTGATTATAAAAATGAATGGCAACATTCATTTTTTGATTTGTAAATAAGATGTTTTTAAACTCTAATTCAATAGAAAAGGTTTGTGTAAAAAACAAGGGTTTAAATTGTAATATTTGATCGCTTTTTTTTTGCAAGCCCACTTTTAAAGTATTCATTTTCAATTTTGAAAATCCTTTTACAAATAGAAAAGTTTCAAATAATTTTGATGAATAGGTTAAATATGCAGCATTTTGCATCACCATAAAGTCATTTACATCTTCACCTTTTACAGTATAATTTCTTTGAAACATATTTTTAAATTTAGGGTATTATAGTACAACCACTCTAAATGAGTGATTAAAATTAACAGATTATAGAGTTATTTGTTAAAGAAAATAATAACTCCATAATCTATTTTATTTGTAATAATCTAAAAGAGATTTTTGGTCTATATAACTTTTTATGAATTAAAAAGTTCTTGAAATATTAAACCCTAAGTGAATATCTCCGCCAAAGAAATTATCTGTAGTTTCTGTTATAAAACTTTTCTCAATCATAGTTATTGCGTTAGATACAATTAGTTGAAAAACATGCCCTCCAGTTTCTATATCAACTCCAAAAGCCAAAGAATTTCTTGCGTTAATTGATTTCGATTCATCAAAAGCATAATAATATTCACTATTAAAAGAAACTCTTTTACTCAATTTTATTCTACTTCCAAGACCGACTGCAAAAATATCATGAGGATCTGCATCTATATTCACCGAATTTCTATGGATATAAGTAGGTGTTATTTGGAATGAAAAAGATTGACTCACTTTTCTTGCAATTAAAACCTGACCAACATAAGATAGGTTTTCTGAAAACGTTCTATTGACTACAGGAAATTCTTCGTCTTGAGTTTTAACAGCTACACTTCCAAAAAGAGATACCGCAAAAGGAAATGAGTTTTTACCAGTCTTTTGTTTAAACCAGCTATATTTTAAAAAACTATCATAGGTTTTCTCAAAACTACTTCTACCAAAGCCTGCCGTTAAATTATCAGTTATACCATATTCTAAAGAAAAACGAATGTTAGATTGATCTAATCCAAAAAGCTCATCAAAACCTAAATTTACCCTTCCAAATCTATGAGAAATAATAAACTCTAATTCTTTGTCTTTTCTATTTTCAATGGAATGTCCGTTTAAAATTCTAGTCCCTTTAAAGGTTGAAGTAACAATATTTTGTGTTTCTGTTTCTGGTGTTTCAGTTTCTAAAATATCTAACAAATCATCTTGAGAAAACAGCTGAGAACTTATAGAAATTAAAAAAATAGCTAATATTAATTTTTTCATATTATTTTTTCTTGAAAGGTTTGTGATTAAAGTTGAAACTAACTTTTATTTTTTTTGCAATATTTTTAGCAACTACAGCAGGAATTTCGATATTAAAGTCATCCACTTCAATAATAAATTCTCCATCTACCAATATAGTTTCTTCTGTTTTTATAAAGTTTGCATCGATTGTTATTTCTTTTGATACACCATGAATTGTTAAAATACCTTTAACTTTAGCTTTGGATACTGTTTCATTTAAAGCATCAAAATTTAAAATACTTCCTTTAAAATTCGCTTTTGGATATTTGTCTGATTCTACATAATTCTCATTAAAATGTTCTTGCATTAATGCTTTCTTAAACATAAATGATTTCATTAAAATAGAAATAGCCATTTTTCCAGAAGAAGCATCAATAATACTTAAAACTTGATCATTATCTGCCGTTATGTCTTCCATCGGCATTTTTGAATAGAAGTTTATGGTTCCGTTTTTTGTTAAATATTTACCTTGACTATTGCTAACTGATACAAATAAAAAGCAGCAAAAAATTGTTATAATTGATTTCATAGTTGGTTGATTTTATTGATTAATAATTTCGCATTTCACTAAAATAACGTCCATTAAAAAGCCTGTACAAATACCTTTTATACTAATTAATTGACCTTCTTTTAAAGAACCTATTTTCTGAGTTGATTCTTTTGATAAATGACATAAAACACTGCCAAAATCATCATTGGTTTTTAATGTGATAATCCCTTTTTCTTTTTCAATTTTTAGATCTGAAATAACTCCTTTTACTTCAATAATTTTTTCTAAATACTTTACATTTGCTGCAGTTTCATCCGAAGAAAAATCATTTAAAATTTTATCTGCACTTAGAGAAATATCTGATTTAGTATTCGCAACATTTACATGCTCTTTATTATACATATTATAAGCAACAACTGCACCAATAATTGCTATGATTAAAATTGCACTAATTATCTTTTTTATCTTCATAATTATTAGTTTTAGTTATTTAGTGCTCCATTTTCTACCCAACATTTAATTGCTGCAATTTCATCATTTGTTAAAGAACCTCCTTGAGGCATCCTTTTACTAACCACCTCTGAAAGAACTGTAGCAGAATTATTACTAACACCTGTATACGAGTCTAAATTTGGAAATTGACCACCGTTTGTACTATGACATTGTGTGCAATTATTATCAATAATAGGTTTTACATTTATAGAAAATGTAATCTCTTCACAAGGATCCTCAATTTCAAGCTCATCAACATTGGTTAAACATGAGCTAAAAAGAATACTGAGAGCGAGAATAAAAAAGTGGTTTCTTAATTTAAAGTTATTTTTCATAATAGTTTAGTTTTATTATTTCTGTTGTAAAATAAGTAAATTAAAGAGTTTTACACACTATGAACCTTTACCAAGAGGAAATAAAAACACTTGAAAAGGAAAAAAAAGCATTGAAAAGTAATTGATTTTAGTGTTAAACTCCTCAAAAATGAGTTACATATTTAACCATTGCTTAAACTCTGCTGCTTTATTTTTACTGATAATAATTTCTTCGGATGTTTTAGATTGCAACAATATTTTAAGCTGGCTATTACCATATTTAATGATTTTATCAATCGCTGTAATACTGATTATAAACTGTCTGTTAGCTCTAAAAAACAAAGTAGAATTTAAGTGTGTATGTACATCATCTAGACTCATGTTTGTTGTCGATTTTTTGCCATCAAAACAAACAACATACGTAATTGTATTTTCTGTATACACACAAGCAATATCTTTAATTGCAATAGGTACCAACTCGTTTCTTATATAGGTAAGAATTCTTTGTTTCTCTATTTCTAAAGGTTCTTCTGTAATAGTAGTCTCTGGTATTATTGCAACTTTTTCTTTATAAGAAACCAAGTCTGAATTTAATTTAGAAAGGTTTACAACTTCTGATGTTAAGGTAGAATTCTTTAACTCTAATTGCTTTTCATATGCGCTTCCTATAACTCTAACGGCTAAAAAAGAAAGCACAATTACAAGGATTCCCATAATAGAAAAAATAAGATAAAAACTCCTTTTTAAACTACTCATTTGAGATGAAATACTATTGATATTTACATTTGCGGCAACAATTAAATCAGAATTTTTAATGGGTGAAATATGTATAATTTCTGATGATGATTGATTGCTTTTATGCATTAACAAATCAAACAAATCATCAGAATTATTCTTTTCTTTCAATGAAGACAATAATGTTTCATTCGAATTTATTTGTTGTCCAACTTTCGTTTTATCTGGATGACAAACTTCTTTTCCTCCCCAATTAAATACACTTATAAACCAAGTATCAGTATTCGAGTCTTCAATAATTTGCTGCATATTAACAACAATTTCTTCTGTTTTTATTCCTGATGAAAGTTGAAAACTAATCAGTTTTGAAATATCATTTGCTTCTCTTTTACTAGATTCTACTTGCACTTCTATTAATTGATTTGCACTTACTTTTATAAAATACTGGGATGCAATTAGGGCCACAAACAAAAATATGACCGCTATAGATAAAAAAGTAAGAAAGTAAAGTTTGTCTTTTTTCATTATAAATGATATCAAAAAAATTATCCTGACAAAAGTAATATAATATTTTACGGTTTATTTGAAAATAAACTAAATTGAGATTTTTTAAACTGTCTTAATTTCCTTTTTAAAGACAAATATCACCTTTCATAAAGCTTTTTTGGTTTAGCCATTATTGTTTTGGTTGATTTGCATCATAAATAATTTAAACCAAAAAAAATGAAAAACTTTAAAAATCAAATTTCAATTTACATTTTAATAGTATCATGCGCTTTAATAGTAAGCTGTTCTTCTGATAATAAAAACGAACTCGTTACAGAAGCACAATTAACAGGAAGATCAAAAATCTATAATTTATCTAGCTTAACAAGTGAAGACGTTTCTGGAACTGCAACGTTTTTAGAATATGATGACAATTCAACAGGAATTAAATTAGAACTACAAAACACAATTTCGGGTAGTTTTCTTCCTGCACACATCCATTTAAATACAGCAGCAGAAGGTGGTGAAGTAAAAATTACATTAAACCCTGTTGACGGAACAACAGGAGAAAGTATGATAAATATTAAGACTAAAGATGACGGTTCTATAATTAATTATGATGCTTTGTTAGATTACAATGGATACATTAACATTCATTTGAGTGCTTCACAATCTGCAACATTTGTTGCTCAAGGAGATATTGGACAAAATGAATTAACAGGAAAATTAAAAGAATATGCTTTAGCAAGTAAAGATGTTGAAGGAATTGACGGAGTTGCAAAATTCTATGAAAGAGTTAATGGGTCTACTTTAGGGGTAATTATATTAAATAATCCAAATCCTACAGGTTCTTACCCTGCACACATTCATGCTGGAGCTGTAGGAACAAATGGCGCAATTATTTTACCATTAAATAATGTTGATGGAGCAACAGGTAAAAGTAAAACACAAATTACAAAACTTGCTGATGACACTGCTTTGCCTTACTCTGAAATTAAAAATTTAGATGGGTACATTAATGTACATAAAAGTGCTACAGAATTAACAACTATAGTTGCACATGGAAATATTGGAAGTAATGAAGGAAAAGCTGTAGTTGCAAAAAATTATAACGTAACCAACAATGGCGGTAGTGCATATGTTTTTAACAATAATGCTTTGAATAATGTTAACAATGCTAATTTTACATTAGAAAGAGGTAAAACATATACCTTTCAAATTAATGCACCCGGACATCCTTTTATTCTAAAATCAGTTCAAGGAACTGGAACAGAAAACACATATAACAACGGAGTTACAAACAACGGTATTGCTTCTGGAGAAATCATTTTTACAGTACCTGAAGATGCTCCAAATACTATATTTTACAATTGTGAATTTCATGGGATTATGACAGGTATTATTACAATAATAGATTAGTGTTTTTTAATTTTAGTTATCTTTGAGCAAAATTGGTCTTTAGCACCAATTTTGCTTTTAGATTTTTATAATTAATCTAAAATTAGATTAATGAACAAAAGAAATATATTTTCAATAATCTTAATCAACTTTTTGTTGATTGTTATTGTATACTTCTATTTCAAAATAACGAAAGAAGCAAGTATTAATATTGAATCTGCATCTACTTCATATAATTTAAATACAACTGATTTAGTTAACAATTTTATTACTGATGAAAAACAAACACATGAAAAATTTGCTGGAAAAATAATAGAAATTGAAGGAAAAATTAAAGAAATTTCATTCTTAAATAACACAAATACAATTATATTATATGGTACTGAAAGTTCAGGAATTATTTGTGATTTCAACCAAAAGCAAACTAAAGAAATTAAAGCACTAACCAAAAACCAAACAATTAAAATTAAAGGAATCTGCAAAGGTTTTTTAAAAGATGTAATTCTTTTAAATTGTTTGTTAATGAATGATAAAACGAATGAATAAATTAATTCCATTCTTATTTTTACTCACTTTTTTTACTGCTTTTAAAGTAGAGAATAATCAATATATTGCCAGACAAGGTCAAATTTCATTTTTCTCTTACACTTCTTTAGAGAATATTGAAGCCAAAAACAATCAGGTTTTAAGTATCTTAGATATGGATAAACATGAAATTGCGGTTAGCATGTTAATGCGAGCTTTTGTGTTTAAAAAGGATTTAATGTATGAACATTTTAATGAAAGTTATATTGAGTCTGACATCTATCCAAAGGCAAAATTTATTGGAAAAATTATTGACTTTGATGCTTCAAACAAAGAAACTCAAACAAAAATTATTCGTGGAAAATTAACAATTCACGGAATTACAAAAGAAATAGATATTAAAACTAAGATTGAGTCTATAAATGATAATTACACTTTAACAGGTGAATTTGATGTTTTAGTAAAAGATTTTCAAATTAAAATTCCGCCAATATTATCAAGTAATATAGCCAAAACCATTTCTATAAAATTCAATTTTCAATACCA
>JQIA01001783.1_pt1 | contig 11568 bp, 7 predicted proteins | sample 811431 | NCBI WGS metagenome assembly JQIA01 (sample SAMN02998118, study PRJNA258478) | marine sediment metagenome | biome: marine; feature: seafloor; material: sediment; isolation source: oil-polluted sediment collected from 3 locations (0.5 km, 0.7 km and 0.9 km)... | place: USA: Gulf of Mexico ... | reverse complement strand
TTTTGTTGTTTTTTAAGCGGATCAGAAAAATTAATAGTTAAATGTTGCTCAGGCAATTGAAAAACATCAATACTCAAAATTGAAAAATCATTTTTACCTGGAATTCTTAATGAAGATTTCCCTTCAGTATCTACATTTATGTTATCTCCTGACCAAGAAAGTATTACTTCCGAATCATCTTCAAAACGTTGAACACTATCTATTTTAAATTGAAATTGTGTGCTTATTGAATCTATACTTTCCCATTTAATAGCTAATTTTTTATCATTTTGAATTGCTTTTATTAATGCTTTAGCTTTTTCTAATTCTAAAACATCAGCCGTTTTAATTTCACCTTCAATGTATTGCCATTCTTTATTGTACGACTGAAAACTAGTAGTTACTACACTGAAATTTTGTTCAATAGTTTTGAATTTAAACGTGTATGTTTTAAATTCAGAAGGAATTGAAGCATATATATCACCTAAGTTAACAGTTACAGTATACTCTTTATTTGGTGCTAATTTTTTTGAAGGTTGAAATAATAAGCTTCGTGAATTTAATGCTGATAATTTACCTTCAATTTTTGGTGAAATACTTATTGCTTTTTTTGAAACTTCTTCATTTGAAACCCAAGATTCAACCTCGTTAACCAAATCAATTCTAATAGGTTCAGCAACTGAAATTACACCTGAAGTTGTGTTGCTAATGTGCTTTCTAAATTTAAAAATGTTATTTGTTGTTTCTTGTGGGTTGTTATTTTTACATGACAAGAAAATCACACTTACTAAAAGTGTAAAGATTAAATGTTGAAGTTTCATCTTACGCGAATTAAATTATTTGCAAATTTTTTATGAAATTACTAAAAAATAAACAACGAAAGTTGAAAAATTCAATTTTTTAATTAGAAAAACACAAAGTGTGTCTGCTATACAGACTGTCTTGATTCCTTTACAAAATTTGTTATGGATTCCTGTTTTCACAGGAATGACAAAAAAGAAAACTATGCTATTTTTTAATTGGTAAAACGTAAAAAAATACTGCTACAAAATGGGCAAAACTTCCTAACAATACAAAAATATGAAAAATTGCATGGTTGTATTTTAAGTTTTTAATGCTGTATAAAACTGCGCCAACGGTATAAAAAACACCACCGGATAATAACCACATTAAGCCTTCAAATGGTAAATTATGAACTAATGGTTTTATAGCAAAAATTACAACCCAACCCATTAATACGTAGGCAAACGTTGATATTTTATCATATTTTCCTGTGAAAAAAAGTTTTAAAATAATACCTGCAATTGCCAAACCCCAAGAAACACCAAAAATTGTCCAACCAACCCAACCGTTTAAAACTACTAAAGTAAAAGGTGTGTATGTTCCAGCAATTAAAACGTAAATAGCAGAATGATCAAAAATATTTAACCGATGTCTTAATTTAGGACTTTGAACATAGTGATAAAATGTTGATGCAGAATATAATACAATTAAACTAGCGCCGTAAATACTAAAACTTACAATATGCCAAGCACTACCATAAATACTAGAATAAACCACTAATAAAACTAATGCGGCTATACTTAAAACCAATCCAACTGCGTGTGAAATCACGTTTAATTTTTCTTCTTTTGGCTCGTAATAGGTAATATCTTTTTTCTCCATTTTAGTTAAACGGAAATAATTGTAGTTAAGTACTTAATTGTTGATTATTTAAATCTGATGTTAACTCATTATAAATAATATCAAATGTTTGTTTTTTTAAGCTATTGTTATCTTCTAATGTAAGTCCTTCAGTTTTTATAAAATTATGAATTTTTACACGTAATTTTCCTGGGCTTCCGCTAAAAAAAGTATATGAAAGTCGTTTTTTACAATCGTAAAAAGTCATTGGTACAATTGGTATTTGGTGTTCAATTGCCAATCTAAAAGCTCCGCTTTTAAATTCACTTAAAATAACACTTTCGTCATCGGGTACTAATCCTTCAGGAAAAATACAAATATCTAGTCCGTTGCTCATTCTTCTTCTAGCTTCATCAAAAACTGCTTTTCTGCTTTTAGCATCTCTTCTATCAACTAAAATACACGTTCGCTTATAAAAATAGCCAAAAATTGGGATTTTAGTCAATTCTTTTTTCCCAACAAAAACAAACGGATTTTTAGTAACTGAAAGCATTACCATAATATCAATCATTGATGTATGATTTGGGCAAAACATAAAGCTTTTCTCTTTCTCTAAAACCTGATCTTCGTATAAAACAATTTTAAAACCCATAACAAAAAGAATAGTATTTGCCCAAACTCTTGCTATTTTAAAAAATGTTGGATATAGTTTTTCTGAAGATGTAACAATAATTAATACTGGGAAAATAGGAATTAAAGTTAGTAGCACCCAACTTATAAACCAAACTCGCCAAATGATGTAAAAAATATTTTTAAAAATTTTCATATGTTGCCATTTTATTTTTTTAATAGTAACATATGCTGTTCGCTATTAATCACTTTTTTATAATTCAAAAAATTAGATTGCTCGTTTCGCAAGCTCCAAAAATAGTAATTTTAAATCTATTCTTATTTTCTTTTTGAAATATGTATTTTTGCGTCAAAATTTATATAAATGTCAAGAATTTTAACTGGTGTTCAAAGTACAGGAACACCACATTTAGGTAACTTATTAGGAGCTATTATTCCAGCAATTGAAATGGCTAACAATCCTAAAAACGAATCATTTTTATTTATTGCAGATATGCATTCGTTAACTCAAATTAAAGATGGTAAAACATTACGAGAAAACACGTATAGTACTGCTGCAACTTGGCTCGCTTTCGGTTTAAATGTGAATAAAACTGTATTTTATCGTCAAAGTGATATTCCTGAAGTGACAGAACTTTCTTGGTATTTAAGTTGCTTTTTCCCTTACCAACGTTTAACATTAGCACATAGTTTTAAAGATAAATCTGATAGATTGGAAGATGTAAATGCAGGTTTATTTTCATATCCAATGTTAATGGCTGCAGATATTTTACTGTACGATGCGGAAATTGTTCCGGTTGGAAAAGATCAATTACAACACTTAGAAATAACGCGTGATGTTGCCAATAGATTTAACCATCAAATGGGTGATGCATTGGTTCCGCCTGAAGCAAAAATACAAGAAGGAACCATGTATGTTCCTGGAACTGATGGTGGTAAAATGAGTAAATCTAGTGGAAATATTATCAATTTATTTTTGCCAGATAAGCAACTGCGTAAACAAATTATGAAAATTCAAACGGATTCAACACCTTTAGAAGAACCTAAAAATCCTGATACTTGTAATTTATTTTCTTTGTATAAATTAATAGCTTCAGAAGACCAAATTAAAGAAATGAGAGTTAATTATGAAGGTGGAAACTACGGTTATGGACATGCAAAACAAGCTTTTTTTGAACTATTAATTGAAAAATACTCTACTGAAAGAGAACGCTACAACTACTTTATGAATAATTTAGAAGAAATTGATAAAGCCTTAGCTGTAGGTGCTGAAAAAGCTAGAAAAGTTGCAACCAATGTTTTACAAAGAGTTAGATCTAAATTAGGATATTAGTTAATCTAAAACTTAACTATTTATTGAATAAAAAACAGGTAATGAATTTTTCATTACCTGTTTTTTATTTACATTATCTTACTCTCGGATTGAAATTTTCAGGAGCATTTTGTAGCATATTTGGGTTTGTAATTAACGTATTTGAATTATCAGAAAAAATAGTCCATTCACTAATTGTAAAAGAAGTGTTTGGTTCAATAATCGCTAAATTTCTAATTGCTTTTCCGTCTTCGTATTCCCAATTTGTACCGTTACCATCTTGACCAATAACTCCAAAAACATCTATTCTTGTTCCTGTGTTATCAACTAACTCATACACATCATCACCATTTCCAGAAATATAGGTTGACGTTATATTTGGAGTATCATTAAAAATAGCCAAATAACCTGTATTTGCTATAATTATAAAACCACCAACGGAAATTGTAATTCCTGTTAAATCAATTGGTGAACTTGAAACTGAAGTAGCACCATTCGTATATTTATTCAATTTCCAACCTGTTAAATTTATTTCTGAATCACCAGCATTGAATAATTCTACAAAACGAGATGTGGTACTGTTTTTTGGGTCAGCAACCTCAGTTATCATAATTTTAGGGATAATTATTGGGCAAGTTTCATAACCAGCGTTAAATTGAACATCACTTATTGTTCTTAATTCTAAATTATTACTTAAAACTCCCGTTATTTTACCGTGCCCTTCTGGGAATAATTCATTAGCAAAAGTTGCATCACCATTTGTGAATACTGATACTTTTATAGTTTCTCCACAAGTTTCAAGTGTTCTTGTACCATCATCATCACCTGTAAAAAAAGCAAATGATTTTCCTAATTCGTTTTCAACTAATTGGGTGTTTAAAATGCTAACTAACGTGTTTTGATAGTTAGTATTTAATACTTCTGAAATTGGAATTTCAGTTGAAATTATATCAAAATTTTCACCACTATTATATATAAAATTACCTATTACTGAAGCATCAATCTTTGAAATTTTATTACCGTTAGGAAATCCAATGGTTAATATTCCATCATTTTTAGCCATATACAATTTATCTAATTTTATAAAAACCCTGTCACCCACATTATAATCTTCAAAAATAGCGTCACTTTCAATTAATAGCTGAATACCAGCAGTTGGGTTTTCAATAGCATTTTGAATCACTAATTTTCCTTTAAAATTTCCAGCTTCATCACTTGAAACAACATATCCTTCTATTATGTAATTATTATTGATTCCAAATTCAACCATAGATCCTTCATACAAATCTCTGACTTCAGAAATTGTAATAGTTGGTGTTAATGCGTTTGAATAATCGCATCGTTCTTCTGTGAATTTTACATCTTCTGTATCTCTTAAATACAATTGAAAATCATCATAAAAATTTCCAAAAACAGCAATAACGCTTCCTTTTCCTTCTGGTACTAAATTATTTTTAAATTTTGAAAATCCACTGTTTCTAATAATTACCTCTTCAACTATATCACAATTAGTATTAAAGCTTTCTAACACTCGGTTTACAGTTTCTGTATCTTCAATATTTGCATAAGACAAACCTAAATCATTCGTTTTAAATTGTACATTTTCAATTTCAATCAACATTTCTAGCATATCTTCATTCAACTCTGTAATTGTAACTTTTTTTGGAATAATTTCAGCAACTTCACACGAGCGAAAAATATGATTTTTAACTTCAAAAGCAGAAATACGAGCCAACCCTCCTTCAACTGCTTGTCCAATTTGAATACTTCCAAAACTATAGCCAACGGCTAATCCTTTTAAATTCACATAAATTTTCCGACCAACATCATATTTGGTGTATAAATTAGTTTCATTAATAGAAATTTTTATTGCTGAAGTAGGGTTTTCGGGTTTATCTTGTATTGAAAGGGTTTTGTAAATATTACCCGATTTATCGCTTGAAACCACATAACCTTCAATAACAACTTCAGTGTCAATAACAGTTGCGCCACCAAAAGTGTACATATCTTTTACTTGTTGAATAGTGTTGGTAACTGTAAAATTAGGTTCAAGACAATCAACTGTTGGAGTTGAAAAATCTTGATCTTTAACACATCCTAAAAACTGGCTGAGTACTAAGAGTATTCCTATTACTTTTTGATAATTTTTAATTTTTTTCATAGCTTTTTTTTAAAATCTTACATATAAATTTAGATAGTATGATGTATTATTCCCATACCAATATTTTGGTCCGAAAATGGGTTTATTTAATTGTTTGTCTTGCTTTAATTCTGGATAATTGGCATTTCTAGATTGTTCAAAACCACCTGTTTTAAAAACCTCGCCAAAAACATTATTAATACCCAGAAAAAATCCAACGTAATTATGATTAATTAACCAAGATTTTCCACCAACAAGATTTACTAAAAAAGCATCGTCAAATTTTTCTTGAATTAATAATGAATTTACTTGTTCTTGAGTAACTTCAACTCCGGTTTCATCATCAACAAAAGGAACGCTATCAGTATCTGTGTAAAAATTATCGGTTCTTAATAATGGTGAAATATCTAAATAATTGTTTGACAAAAAATTGGTGCTTGCTTGAAACCACCAAAAATTTGGGTCTCTATATTCAAACCCTAAAGAATAAGCTTTTTGAGGTGTGCCTGATAAATGATAATTTTTCAAATAAGCAGTTCCGAAATTGCTATTTTCATCGGTAAAACTTTCAGATTGTATATATAATTGCGGGTTATTATCATACGTAAACTGGCCAAAACCAGCTGCTCCCAACAATTTAATTGCAGATGTAATTTGATAATCAACACTTAATTCTATTCCTATATTCTTTTTATCAACTCCTGTAATAATTTCATTTACAAAATCAGCTTGATCTCCTAATAATCCTTCAGCAAAAAAGAACGAAGTTTCAACAGCGTCACTAAATTTAGTAAAATAAGTGGTGATTCTTGATTGAAATTTTGACGATCTAAACATATAACTTAGGTCGGCTGTTACAATTTTTTCACTTGTTAAATCGGGTGTAATATTGTTATTTACTCTTGAATTTGAAAACGTATTTCTAATAGTTGGCGCATTTGAAATATAAGCGCCATTAAAATTTAATAAATGGCGACCTGTAAATTTGTACGTAAAACCTCCTTTTATACTAAAATCAAAGAATGCTAATTTTTCACTTTTCCCGAAGGAATTAGTTAAATATGTTCCGTTTTTATATAAACCTTCTCTTTGATAACTGGTGTTTTTTAAGTTGATGCCTACAAAATAATCAAGGTTTCTTTTTGTGAATTGTAATTGAGAAAACACACTTGTTTCATTTCCATTTATTAAATAATTATACTGGAATTTATCATTAACTTTTACAGTTCTATTTGGGTTATTTAAATCATTTTGTTGTGCTTCATTTTCAGCATATTGGTCTAAATCTACAAAACCACTACCACCTAGTAAATCTAACATATTTCCGTAATTTTTAGATGTTAAATTTTTATATGAAACACCTGCATTTAGTTGTATATTTTCACCAAAACTTGTGTTAACTATAGAATTAAAACTAATTTGAGAATCGTCAACTCTGTCTTCATACAAATAATACAATGAGTTGCCATTGTTAACATTTACTCGATATAATTCCTTCCAATTTAATTGTCCGTTATCTAAAAAATCTTGTTCTGCTAAATACGCATTTGCATAGTCTAAATTATCTTCAAAACGTAAATAACTGCTTGGCAAATATTTCCAATAAGTTGGGTCAGGATTTGGCGCATTAAAATAACCTAATCTGCTATTTCCAATATGCCCAAATTGAAAGGCTAATGTTGTTTTTAACGAAGTCTTTTCATTCGTGTAATAATGACTTAACATTACAATTGGCTCCATAATTTCCTTCATTCGAGAGTTTCGTTTGTCACCTTCTTGGTTTCCCCAATATGCATTGTATGTATATCCTTTTAAATCATAAACTTCTTGTGTGTTTGGTGAAGATTTTCCTCTTCTATTTGGAGCAATAAAAGCTGTTAAATTTAGACTATGGTAGTTGTTTAATTTCTTTTCAGCAGCTAAAAAAGCGGCCCAAGCATTGTAAGATGCACCTTCTAAATAACCTTCATTAGCAATTCTTCGAGAACCAGAAACCACAAAAGCCCAATTGTTTTTATTAAGGCCACTTGCGTAAGTTGCCATAACACGTCCTGTATAACTTTTGTTAGTTGCTGATAACGATACTTTTGAAACTTTTTGATAATCTGAAGCTCTTGTACTAAAATTTGTACTTCCTAAAATTCCACCAAAAGTAGTTGAAGAAGGTGCCAAACCGTTTGTGAAATCCTGATTTCTAAAAGCATCATTTAATCCGCCCCAATCACTCCATTGCGGTCTTCCATCAAATAACTTATTCATTTCAACACCATTTATTGAAATAGTTCCATAACTAGAGTCGTACCCGCGAACTTTAAACCAAGCTTGTCCAAAATTAAAAGCCGCCGCTTTTAAGTACGTGTCTTTTGACGATTGAAACAAACCAGCAATATAATCTGAACTTCCATCTTTATCACCTAACAAATCATCATCTGATAATGAAATAATACTTATAACTTCTAGTTCATTAATTGCTTTGTATAAAAATATTGTTCCTAAATCGTACGTTTTGTTTTCAAGTATTTTTATAGGTAAATTTTGACTGCTAAATCCTTCAAAAGAAATTTGAATTATTTGATTTCCAATGGGAATGTTTTCTAAATTAAATTCTCCATTACTATTAGTTTTAACAAAAGTTGATGTGTTTTTTATTTTAATGGAAACTCCTTCTAAATCCTTTTGTGTAGTAACATCAACTACCTTTCCTTTAAGAGAAGTTACTGTTTGTGAAGTAGCATTTATTGTACAGCATAGCCATACAATAGTAACAATTACTATTCTTTTCATAGATTTTTTTTTAAAAGTACTAATTTTCAGAGTAAACACCTTCAAAATGGTAAATTTTTATTTGTGTTTTTTCATTATATTTGATGTTTTACTACGCTTAATTTAAAATGAAGAGTTGCATTAGCTATAAAATTATACCAGAAAAGAAACTTGTGTTAGAATATTTTTGTGGTAATTTAGTTTGGGATGATCTTATTAATAATAAGAAAAAACTTGCACTGGAAAAAAATTACAATCCAACATTTAATATTATAGATGATGTTAGGGATGCTTTTGTAGTGTATAAAGAAGAAAATATTGTTGAGTTTGTTGAACTTTTAAGAAATAATAGCGAATTATATGGCATAAGAAAAACAGCTATTTTAACTGACAAACCCAATCATTTAATAAATTCAGTAATATTAGATTCTCTAAAAAAAGATTTACCTATTAACCTTAAAACTGTTAGTGCGCTTTTAACTGCAACAAAATGGGTAAATGCTTCTCCTTCCGATTTTAAATTAATTAAAGATTCTTTAACCGAGTTAAAAAATAAAGCACAAAATTTATAACGTCATATTACTTACCTTCTTCTTTCTTTTTTGAAGAATAATTATCTTCGTTTCCAATTTACATCTTATTTAATTTTAATTATTTTTCTCCAAAATTTGTTAGTAAATTAGCTGTTCTCAAAATAAGATTATGAAACAATTTTACTCAATATTTCTTTTATTATTACTTTCTTCAACATTACTATTTTGTCAAAAAGATTACCAAATTAAAACCGTTGCATTTTACAATCTTGAAAATCTTTTTGATACAATTAACGATCCCACAAAAAATGATGAAGCAAGTCCAATCATGGAAATTAAAGAAAATAGAGGTGTTATTTATCAAAAAAAGCTAACTAATATGGCTAAAGTTCTTTCTGAAATTGGAACCAAAGAAGCTAAAAATAGCCCTGTAATTATAGGTGTTTCTGAAATTGAAAACAGAAAAGTACTTGAAGATTTAACTCAAACTAACTATTTAAAAGATAAACAATACAGCATTATTCATTATGATTCTCCCGATTTAAGAGGAATTGATGTTGCTTTATTATACCAAGAAAAGTATTTTAAACCTATACACCATGAAACTTTTGAATTAAAATTATGGAAGGAAAATGGAATGAGAATTTACACAAGAGACCAATTATTGGTTTCGGGATATTTAGATGATGAACTAATTCATATTATTGTTAATCATTGGCCTTCAAGAAGAGGTGGCGAAGAAAAAAGTAGAGCAAAACGAGAAAAAGCAGCTTATTTAAACACTCAGATAATTGAGAAAATAAAATTAAGTGATCCAAACCCTAAAATAATTATTATGGGTGATTTAAACGATGATCCAACAAATTCTAGTTTAAAAAAGGTGCTAAAAACAAAAACTAGAAAAGCGAACGTTAAAAAAGGAGATATTTACAACCCAATGGAAGATATGTTTAGACGTGGCGAAAATACTTTAGTGTATAGAGATAATATTAATTTGTTTGACCAAATTATGTTTACTTCTCCATTATTAACAACTACAAAAGATTATTCTACTTATAAAATGTATAAAACCAATGTTTTTAATCCACAATATTTAACTACACAAACAGGAAAATATAAAGGGTATCCTCATAGAAGTTTTTCAGGAAATCGATTTATTAATGGTTATAGCGATCATTATCCTGTATATATGTATTTGATAAAAGAAAATTAAAAATTTCGTTATTCAATATGAATTTTGAATAACGAAATTTCTATAAACATCTTAAATAATATAATTTACAAATCAAACTTTATACCCTGAGCTAAAGGAAGTTCCGTTGTATAATTAATGGTATTTGTTTGTCTTCTCATATACACTTTCCAAGCATCAGAACCAGATTCTCTTCCTCCACCAGTTTCTTTTTCACCACCAAAAGCGCCTCCAATTTCAGCTCCTGAAGTTCCAATATTTACGTTTGCAATTCCACAATCTGAACCGGCTTGAGATAAGAAAGCTTCAGCTTCACGTAAATTATTAGTCATAATTGCTGATGAAAGTCCTTGAACAACACCATTTTGAATTTCAATAGCATTGTTAACATCACCACTGTATTTTAATAAATATAAAACTGGTGCAAATGTTTCATTTTGAACAATTTCGAACTGATTTTTAGCTTCAGCAATTGCAGGTTTCACATAACAACCACTTTCATAACCTTCACCACTTAAAACACCACCTTCAACTAATAAATTACCACCTTCTTCAGTTACTTTTTGTAAAGCGTTTTCATACATTTTCACAGCATCTTTATCAATTAGTGGCCCAACATGATTATTTTCATCTAATGGGTTTCCAATATTTAATTGTTTATAAGCAGCAACTAAAGCATCTTTAACTTTATTGTACATAGATTCGTGAATTATTAGTCTACGAGTAGATGTACAACGCTGCCCGGCAGTTCCAACAGCTCCAAAAACAGCACCAATAATTGTCATTTTTATATCAGCATCGGGTGTTACAATAATAGCATTGTTTCCTCCTAATTCTAATAATGATCTTCCTAATCTCTCAGCTACTGTTTTAGCAACAATTTTACCCATTCTAATTGAACCAGTTGCAGAAATTAAAGGAATACGTTTATCTGTTGTCATATATTCACCAACTTTATAATCGCCATTTATAATGCTCGAAATTCCTTCTGGTAAATTATTTTCTTTTAATACATCAGCAATAATATTTTGACAAGCAATGCTGCATAAAGGTGCTTTTTCTGAAGCTTTCCAAACACAAACATCCCCAGCAATCCAAGCTAAAGCAGTATTCCAAGCCCAAACAGCAACAGGAAAGTTAAATGCAGAGATAATCCCTACAATTCCAAGTGGATGGTATTGATCGTACATTCTATGTCCGGGACGTTCAGAATGTAATGTAGAACCGTTTAATTGACGTGATAAACCAACTGCAAAGTCACAGATATCTATCATTTCTTGCACTTCACCCAAGCCTTCTTGTAGTGATTTCCCCATTTCATACGAAACCAATTCACCTAAAGGTTGTTTTAATTCACGTAATTTTTCACCAAACTGACGAACAATTTCACCGCGTA
>JQIA01001782.1_pt1 | contig 11570 bp, 5 predicted proteins | sample 811431 | NCBI WGS metagenome assembly JQIA01 (sample SAMN02998118, study PRJNA258478) | marine sediment metagenome | biome: marine; feature: seafloor; material: sediment; isolation source: oil-polluted sediment collected from 3 locations (0.5 km, 0.7 km and 0.9 km)... | place: USA: Gulf of Mexico ... | reverse complement strand
ATCCCTAGTAGTCAACATCCAGGACAGCTATACCATAATAATGGAGATGGAACATTTTTAAATGTAGCCGAACAAGCTGGGCTAAATACCGATGGTTTTGTTAAAGGTGCGGTTTGGGGTGACTATAATAATGATGGGAAAATTGATTTATACGTATCAAGAATGAATGGTACCAATCAGCTGTTTGAAAACAGATCCAATGGTTTAAACTGGAGCTTTGTTGATATTGCAAAAACAGCTGGCGTTGAACAGCCTATTTATAGTTTCCCTACCTGGTTCTGGGATTACGATAATGATGGCTGGCTGGATATATTTGTTGCTGATTTTGCTCCTAATGCCTATGCAGCCAATGATGCCAAAAGTTTTAGTGAAGCACAGGCACTACAAATAATAGACAGTTACGTCAATAGTTCACAACCATCTACCTATTCTCGATTATTTCATAATAATGGCGATGGTAGTTTTGAAGATGTAACAATACAACAGGGGTTAAATCTGCCACTATTGGCCATGGGTGCTAATTTTGGAGATATTGACAATGATGGTTATCTTGATATGTATATTGGTACTGGTGCTCCCGACTATAGAACCATCATCCCCAATCGAATGTTTAGAAACAACAAGGGCACAGGGTTTCAGGACGTGACCACAACTACGGCGACAGGGCATATACAAAAAGGACATGGCATTTCTTTTGCGGACATGGACAATGATGGCGATCAGGATATTTATGCTGTTATGGGAGGTGCTTATTCTGGTGATGTTTTCCAAAATGCTTTTTTTGAAAATCCTGGTCATAACAATAACTGGATCACCCTGGTTCTAGAAGGAACCCAATCAAATCGCAGTGCCATTGGTGCCAGAGTAGAACTGGTAATCAAGGATGGGGATGATTTGAGGCATCTATATAGAACAGTCACGTCAGGAGGAAGCTTTGGAGGAAACAGTTTACAGTTGGAAATTGGTTTAGGACAGGCCCAAATCATTGATTTAATAAAGGTGAAATGGCCAAGCGGTCAAATCTCTGAGTTTAAAAATGTAAAGATTAATCAGAGCATTCAACTGACCGAAGGCGACTCAAAAATACATTTAAAAAATACTGTAAATGAATAAAACGATAATGAGCAAACCGCTTATGCGTGCTAAAAGAATTATAAAACTTGATACACTTGTATTATTTATTTTATTTTTCTTATCTGGACTATCTGGTCTGATTTATGAGTCTGCCTGGTCTCAACAGCTGGCATTAATTTTTGGCAGTACTGAGCTGGCAATAGCCGCCGTTCTGGCATCATATATGGGTGGACTTGCAATGGGTGCAAGTGTTATCAGTTTATTTATTAACCGTATCAAAAATCCCATTATAGTTTATGCGATTATCGAGGCTCTTATTGCCCTTTCGGCATTATCTGTTCCCTATTTGTTAAGCATGGTTTCTCAATTATACAGTGATACATATACCACTGCGGAATTAAGCAGTATAAGTCCATCCAATGCACTTACTTATATTGTTGGATCATTTACTGTTTTGCTCATTCCTACCACTTTAATGGGGGCAACATTACCATTATTAGCAAAATATTCTGTGAGAGACGGAGATAACTTAGGCAATAAAATTGGTTTACTCTACTCAATAAACACCTTAGGTGCCTGTGGTGGTGCACTTATCGCTGCCTTTGTGTTGTTACCACTATTTGGTTTAGGCATGACTATCTATATTGCGGTATTAATAAATCTCATTATTTTTATGATTGGTTTATTTTATTTTAGAAACAAAGCCCTTGATAAAGACCAGACAAATAGCGTTCTTTTAAACAATAAAATATTTAAAAATAAATGGATTTTCCCAGTCATGTTTATCTCAGGCGCAGTATCCCTGGCCTATGAGATATTATGGACACGCCTCCTCAGTCATGTGCTTGGTGGCAGCATCTACTCTTTTGGCGTCATGTTATTTGTATTTTTATTAGCTATTGCAATAGGTGCTTATTTTGGTAGCCTTATCTGCAAGAAATATAATCCACTCAAAAGCTTCACATGGGTACAGTTTGGTATTGCCATCAGTTTTATCAGCAGTTTCTACTTTGCAAACTTATTACCTGATATAGCAATTGACCGAAATTATGGCAGCTTTTCATTTGTTTATGAGAGTCTTGCCATTGGGTTAGTTACCCTATTCCCTGGCGCTTTATTTATTGGCGCTACATTTCCACTTGCCATTAATATATCGGCAATAAATAACCAGCACTCTGGAACAGTTGCAGCCCGAGTATACACTTGGAATACAGTGGGAGCTATTTTTGGGTCAATACTCATGGGCTTTTATTTACTGTCTTCTTTTGGTTTTGCACGTAGTTCTCAATTGTTGAGTAGTATAAGCCTGCTTTTAGCAATACTTGTTATTGTTTTATCCAATAAAAGCCTGAAAACTTTAGTATTAATGATCAGCTGTTTAATACTTATTTGGCTTGTACCCTTTGAAAACCCTTATAGATTGTTAAAATTTTCAGTACTTGGAGAAAGGTCCCAATCTGGTCATATTAATTATTTGGGTATAGGGGAAAGTGCCACCGTAATATTGGTGGATCAGGGGGGCGAGATGAGGTTGTTAACCAATGGTTTACCTGAGTCTTCTATCCAGGTCAAAGGCAGCAGAACAGGGAAGTTTCACCTTGCTTCCTGGTTGTCCATGTTGCCAGTACTGGTAAACCCTGATGCACAGGATATGCTTATTGTTGGTTTAGGAGCTGGGCTCACTCTCAAAGCTGTACCTGCATCTATTAAAAATATCGATGTAGTGGAATTAGAGCAGGAAGTGATTAATGCCAACAAGAGTGCATCAAAGTGGCGTGGAGTAGATCCATTACTAGATGGTAGATTAAAGCTACATAACAATGATGCACGCAATGCTTTACGAAACAGCACTCAAATGTTTGACATTATTGTTTCACAACCATCACACCCGTGGACTGCTGGTGCATCCAGTCTTTATACCCAGGAATTTTTCAGTCTTGTAAAGAAAAGACTGAGAAATAAAGGTGTATTTATCCAATGGATAGGCATGCGTTTTATTGATGTTGAATTATTAAAATCTTTATTGGCAACACTCAATAAGGAATTTAGTAATGTCGAATTGTATCAACCTTTATCCAAAGGCGGCCTCATGTTTGTTTCATCTAATCAAGCCATTAATTTGTCAGCGGAGAAATTTGAGTCTCCAAAAAATAAAGAGAAATGGCAACTGCTGGGCATAAATAACATTAATCAAATAATGATATCAAAACGTTTAGATGCTAATGACACAAAAAAAATGACAGTCCATTCAACCTTAAGTACTGATTATTTTAATATTTTGAAGCTCCGCTCACCTAAAGTCATCAAAACATCTATGAATAAACATCAGTTAAATGTGCTGTTGGCTGAAGTTGACCCGCTTATTGAAAAAATAAACAAACAGCCATTTGTAATAATAAGACGCCTGTTAAGGGAAAAAGATTATCATCGGATTAAACTATTGATTAAGCACATCAATGATGGCTTGAGTAAACGTGTTGCTCTGGCTTTACTTGCAGATTCACAGAATCAAAACAGAAACAGGCAAGCAAATATTGTACTTATTGATTTATTAAAAGAAATACAGTCAAATCACCTACCAGGTCATCAAAGGGAAATGGATGAAATTTTATTTTACCTTGTTAGTCGAGACATAATTGTTTTAATCAACCGAAATGGTTCACCACAATTACAAGCCGTAGTTGAAACTGTACCTCTGGCACAGAGATTGGTAAATGCCTGGCGTTTGAGCAAACTAAATAAATGGCAGAAATTAGCACAATTAGAGCCATTACTGGCTTCACTAAAGAGTTCTCATCCTGCCTATGCAATAGCTATAAAATTAAGAATCCTTTGGCGAGTTCACAGTAACGATACGCAACAACATATTATTGCCTTAAAGCTGATTGATAATCATTTGGCGATTAACAAAGATTTTAATTTACTTATTCAACGAACAGAGATTGGTATCAAGCTGAATAATTATGATATTGCTATTGCAAGCCTGTATGAATTATTATCTCTTGTACCTCAAACAAAAATTAACAATGGAAAGCCTTTCATTTTAATTTTGTTGAATAAAATAATTACAAAAGCACAAAGTCATAATGATTATTCGGTAGAATTAAAACACCATGTTGCTAATTTACAAAAAAGACTACAATGAAAAAACTATTTTTAACTATAACAACTGCTCTGCTGTTTTTAAGCTCATGTACAAAGTCAACGCAACTATTGCAACACAATATCGACAGGGTTATTGCCAAAAACAATTCAAATACTACGCAGTTGACTCAAAGTACCTTCGAGCAGTGGCTTACGAATAAAAAATATTTACTTTTAAAAAGTAAGGAACAGCAGATCCAGTCCTATTTTACTGAAGATTTTTTATATCAAAAACGTCAATCGGTTATTCCTGAGCAACTTGAAAGAATTAAATTTATCAACCGTGCCTCAATGCATTCGAAATCTATTACTGCAATTAAAAAACAAATAATGAAACAAGTAAAAATAGATGAAGTCGAAATTTTAAATAATTTTGAAACAATAAAGAAAAAAAACAAACTAAAAAAAGACAAGGTACGTCTTTATCAAATTTATAAAAAATACCCTGTTGATGCAGATATTCATACAAAAAAACTAGTACAACAGGAAATGTTGACTTTACGTACTAAAGTAACAGATTTATCCAGTTTTAAAAAAATAGCTGCAACATATTCTGATTCTCAAACCCGTTTAAATAATGGTTTGTTAGGTAATATTCACCATGGTAAATTTTCTGGAGAGATTAATGATCTGGTGATGAAGATGCAGAGTAATGAATTAAGTGACTTAATTTTGGGAGCACAAGGGGTATTATTATTTTACTGTGAAAAAAGATTACCTGCAAAAATTAAAACTGATGAACAAATTTTAAACTATGTTAAAAATACTTTAAAAAACAGGGCTTTTAAAAGGGCTTATAAAAACAAAATAAATGTAACTCTCGCCAAGAGCAATCTTGATATTAACTGGCAAAAATTGTATCAAGTTGATAGCAACTCCTTGAGTATTACCTCAAATGTTATTGATTTAACAAACAAACAGATATCATGGTTAATCAATGGTACAAAAGCCAAGAAAAAAATTAAAGATTTTTCGAAACAAACAATTAATAAAATTGTAAATGAATACATAATCAACTATTCGTTGTTTAATACTTTGACTGAAAACCAAAAGCAGAAATTAATCATGTCAGCGCAGTATAAATTCAAAAAATTAGTAGCATCCTCTGTCATGGCTAAACTAATCACCAAAAAATTAACGATACCAACGGATAAAGAAATAAAGCTTTATTATGATGAAAATAAAAATAGTTATTTGAGAGAAGAATATTTTGAGATTTCTGCTATTGCCTTTAAATTATCCGAAGACAGTAAATTAATAACCAATAACCTAGCTCATCAGGTATTACACCAACTGAAAAAAGGTTTAATAAGCTTTGAACAGGCATCTAATCAATATTCGTATCTGGAAAATAAATATAAAAATGGTTACTTTGGTTCATTTCCAACAAAACAACTATCGAATGTCTTTGGTATAAATGTATCAAAACAGTTACAATCTATGCAAACTGGCCAGATAAGTAAACCTGTTGAATCTGACTCTGGAATATTATGGATTGTTAGACTCAACGCCATCCAACAACCACGTCAAATGACCTTTACAGAGGCTGAACCAATCGCTCATAATGAACTTGGACAAGAACGAATTACCATCTTAGAAGATATTTTTATTAACGATATAATCAGAGATATTAATATTTTAACTGATTAAAATTTTATACCTTGTTGATTGATAAAAACGGTTAAGACCACATCATTAATTTTTACATCTTTAAGTAAGTCCTTGCTGATTTCTGTATATATTTCTGCGGAATGATTCTTTATGTATTCATTAATGACCTGTTCTCGCACAACTGCTAACGGTTGTTCGACAGGCTCTTTTCTCTTTATTAATTTCAAGATCGAATAAAAACTCTTATTTGTATAAGGCGGAGAGTGTTCATCTTCATTTAAGACAAAGGCATATTTCAATATCTTTGGATCAATACTGGCTAATTGTGCTGAGTTCTTCCAACCCAGACTCTGTATCCTGCCATTGTATGTTTGTGCTAACTGTTCAAAAGTTAATTTTTTGCTATCCAGTTCTTCGATATTGCTCTCTAATATTGACATGATATTACCATTTTCCAGTTTGGGAATGAGTAACCTTTGTATATTAACTTTAGCAAGTGAAGCAAACCTCATGCGGTTTTTTTCAAAGTAATCAGTTATGATATGGGTATTATTATTCAAATAGGCACGTAATCGCGTATTGGTGTACTCAGAAACCAGTAACCGCTCCTTGTGTGCCCGTATAAGTTTATCTTGATGCAGGATAATACTTTGTGAGTTCATGTGCTGATAGATAATTTCTGTATAGGCAATATTTTCCAATAATTTTTCAGGGAAATCTTTACTCAAATTTTGTTTGTATTTTTTTCTGGCTTCATTTAGTTCATACATATACTGACCGATTGTCAATTCATAATCACCCACTCTTAATATTACTTTTCTTGGATTTTTACTCAAGTTTATTTGCATTAATTCAGCATAGGCAAGTTGTTCGAAGGGTGCTGGCACAGGTAATAACAAGGCTTTTTCTTTCAGGTTGTTTATTGCGTGGTTTTCAATTAGTTCCTTTTTTATTATATTTTTCACTTGTGAATATTCATACGTTTTTGCTTGTAAAATATCCGAGACAAAAAACAAATGGTAGCCATCTACAGTACTTATCACTTCACTTGGAGTGTTTTTCTCAAGTGCAAACACCACACTATCAAAATCTTTGGACATATTGCCTTTCTGTAATATCCCTAGTAGACCATTGTTATGCCTTGTTTCAGAATCAGAAAACTCTTCAGCCAGCAGTTTAAAATTCTCACCTTGTATCGCCCTTTTTCTTAACGACTGCAGTTGTGATTTTGCCTGATTATTATTGCTTTTGCTTTTATAAATATGATAAACGTATCTTTTCTCTGGTAAAACATACTGATCAATATTATTTTTATAATAGGCCTTTAAATCTTCTTCTACAAGACCATTATCTTTGTCAAAACCTTCCAAATACTGCTGTGAATAGGCATTTCTCATGATATTATGAACCATATCTTTATATTTGGGTTCTTGATCAGCTGCTATTAATAAAGCCTCTTCTAAAAATTTTTCATGGGTAATTACTTTATTTATAATGCCCCTCAACCACTCATCTGCTTGAGACTCTGCCCATCGCGCATTAGCTGGTAGTTTAATAATATAGTCTTCAATTTGTTGCAGTTTAACATGCCCACCTTTATAAGTAGCAATAATTGACTCTGGTGTGACAACTTGTTCAGGAGATTCAGACTGTTGACAGCCCACCACAAGAAACAAAATGAAACTTATCTTAATCATAAATGATGTGTAATTTAATTTTAAATATTTTTTCTTCATAATTCACTTAATATTTTTTTCGCAAGGTTTGTAAACCGACTATTGGGAGCGAAGGTTTTTAATTTTATATAGGCCTTTTTTGCTGGCTTGATTTTTCCCACTTTTACATAGTTCTCAATTAATGCATAATGGGCAACTAAATAAGATTCATTTAACTCTATGGCACGTAAAAAATACTTTTCAGCTGTCTGAAAATCGCTTATTGAATTTAAAAAAGTCCCATAATTATAATAGCTTAACTGGTGATAAGGATTAATTTTTAAGGCTTTTTCAAAAGTTTGTTCTGCTAGGAAAATATTCTCATCCAATGCATAACTAATGGCCAAATCATTGAGTATATTAATTGTATCTGGGCTTATATCCAGGATATTATGCAGGTGTTGTTGTTGTCTTGCATAATTTTTTTCATATGCAAATATTTTTGCTAAATAATGTTGCCCCACACTACTTATCTCGATATTTTCCGCATCTTCAAACAGCATTTTCGCTTCCTGATAATCTTTCTCAAAGAAGTATATCTTTGCCAATAGACCGAGTCTTTTTGCTGGTGTTAAGCTGCCATATGTTTCTTCAGGTAATTTTTGTAGTGTTTCTTTTGCCATTTGATAATTACCTAAATTAATATCAGCCTGAATCTTAAGCTCTAAATATGCCAAATTATCAGCATCTGTCAATAACAGCGCATCCAAATAACGATTGGCTTCAATATAATCTCCTGCAAATAATAAATTTTTCGCATTGCTATAGGTACTGATGGTGTCTACATGTAATTGTGGTGCCTCGCCTGTATCATCGAGCTTTTCTTCAAAATATTCAACGGCTCCTGCCGATGATTGCACATAGCCTAAGCCTCTTAAGATGTTTAAGGTATCTGCATCTATATCAATTGAGCTGTGACTTTCAGAATCCTGGTATTCATCTATATAGTTTTGCAAATCAGATTTCATAGAATCAGCCAGCAATGGCTTTTCCTTAATCAGGTTATGGACTTCTTTAGGGTCGCTATTAATATTGTAGAGTTCCTTTTGTGGTCCATATATATATTTATAACCATTTTTTACCAGTCCACGCTGTTCTCCCCAGCCACGTGAAAACCTGGGCGATAGTGTCTCAGCATATATTTCACGACTTGTATCTGTAGCATCTATGACCGGTAAAACTTGTCCCTGAGTACCATCAGGGACAACAATACCCAATTTATTTAATATACTGGGCAATATATCAACTAAACCGACCCAGCTGGATATTTTAGTGTTGGCATATTGTTGTTGTGGATATTTAACAATGAGCGGCACATGTAAAGTACCATTATAAATTAATAGCGAATGGGTTGATTCATTGTGCTCTCCTAGCCCTTCACCATGATCTGAGGTAAAGACAATAAGAGTGTTATCATAAACATTGAGACGTTTGAGTTGGGCTATAATATTCCCTAAACTTTCATCTGCATAAGCAATTTCCCCCAAATATAAATCATGGATGAAAGATTGGTTATAAGGTGCTGGTGGCTCATGCGGGTGATGTGGATCAAAATAGTGTAACCACACAAAAAATGGTGATTGTGCATTATTTTCAATCCAGGGCATGATCGCATCATTGACTTCTGCGGCCTTTCTCTCATCAAAAAACAACCTATCTTTAGGTATGGTTCTCTCACCAAACAGGTCTTCAAATTTTTGGGTGATGTGTTCATTAAAATAATCAAAACCCTGGTTTATACCAAATTGCGAAGTCAATGGAAAAGAACCGATGGCAGCAGCCGTATTATAACCATTGTCTTTTAATATCTCTGCTAAAGTCTTTTGTTTTTCTGCCAGCTTGAACAAACCATTATCACGTACGCCATGCACAAAAGGCACTTTACCAGTCATGATACTTGAGTGTGATGGCAGAGTTATAGGGATTGAAGTCAACGCCCTTTCGTAAAGCACTCCATCACTTGCCAACTGGTCTAAGGTGGGTGTATGGGCAGCATCATTACCATAAGCAGCAATATGATCCGCCCTGGTTGTATCAAAAGTGATAATAAGTACATTAATCTGTGGTTTTTGTTGACAAGCTGATGATAATATAATCAGTAGCAATACAATAAAAAAACGGGCTGGGTAGCCCGTTATTGTTATTTTTTTCATAGGTTTTATTGCAATTGGTTTTAATTGACTACTCAATAGTAAAGTTGATCAATTCAACTGGGGTCGCCATATCGCCTCTGACTCTAAAAATGACATTTAAGCCACCACCACCACCTGTTGTAACATTTGTTAGCATTGTACCACTAGTGCCATCATTAATGTTTATGGCATGAAAGCCTTGCCCACCAAGTGTGCCAGTATCCACAGCAAGACCTGTACTTGCTGGCATAAACTGAAATACCCCTGCCAAAAATGCACCATTCATATAAGCGGTTGCAGTAGTTGGTGACATGACTGATAGTGTATTGAAACCCATTGTAACACCACGACCCATTGACGTAACTCTTGCTGCCATCGTACCACTAACATTTGAATATATGCTAAAAACTGCCGAATTAAAAAAGGTATTTACCATATCAAAAGTAATCATGGTAATAGAACCCGAGCTTTCTACAGGAAAACAGCACATGGTAGCCGAGGTATTAAGTGCAAAATCAAAACGATTACCCAACATCTCACTTGCAACACCTGCAGTACCAGATACTGTACCTGTATCATAAATAATATTGGTGCCTGGTGTTCTATTGGCTGATTTGTTGGTTTTTGTCGGCTGCTTACCTACTTTAGCTGGATCAGTTTCATTGGTTACTCCCAAATAATCTGGTAACATGCCCCTGACCTGCTTATATGCCTGAGTATATGCCCTTGATTCCTCACGAGTCTTATCAGCATAAATTTTTGATCGAAATTCTTTACGCTGTTGCGATGACATGTTTTTCATGGTTGTGTAATTATCCAACACTTCCTGTTGAATGGCTGTAACTTCAGCATTAGAAGTTTGTACTATTACTGTTAACGACACCAGTAATAATAGTTTTATTGAAATTAGTTTTTGTGCCTTCATTTATTCCCCTCCGAATTTTTTATTTTTTAGTGGTTTCTTTTATGATACATTAATACAGTGGAATTTTCAAAATTAATTATATTTATTGTAAAAATTTATATCCGAATAACATAAATAATTATGATATTTTCTTTCATAAATACTAAATTACTTAATTTCTTCTCAATACTTTTGTAATAAATAGTGGTAAAAACATCCCAGTAAGCATCCAAAACCACCACAAGTCATTATTTTTTACAGATTCCACTGTTATATTTTTGACTTGACTTTGAGGGCTAATATAACCACCTCTATTTGAAAGAATATGATGCCACCACCGTTTCTGTACTTTACCTAAGACTGGAGATGCATTAGACAAATCCAGCAGTTTATAACCATCAGATTCCTGCAATGAAATTTGTGAACCTGTTAAATGATATTGCCATATATTTTTACCTAGCAACTTTATATCTATATTGTTCGCGGTTTTATCTGTCATTATCCAAGCCAGATAAGGCAGCTTAACTGTATCTATAGCTATGGCTTTAATAATCACATCATCTGTTGCTGAAATATTATCTTTTGAGAATAAGCCTATTGCTGCATTAATATAAATAATGAGCGAAGCAAGCAGCAAAATACTTCTCAACAATAATCTGACAGTAAATTTTTGGGGTATCTTGCTACTTAGTAGCATGAGAAACTTCAACCATAATATCAGTAAAGATCCTGCAAGAACAGCAGCCAGAGTAAGGGGTAAATATTTGTTTAATGGAGATAATATTGATGTAACAAATGATCTGGGCACGTCCAAAATACCTGCATTTTCTTTAATATTTATTTTTGTATGCGACAATGTAGACAATGCCAATGAGCCAATGTCGGCAATATTTGTTACTTTCGTTTTATTCAAGTTGTTCTGGTTTAATTGAAAATTTGTAAATAACACGCCAGGAACCAGTTGCGGGTCTATACAATGATCACCACTCC
>JQIA01001781.1_pt1 | contig 11572 bp, 8 predicted proteins | sample 811431 | NCBI WGS metagenome assembly JQIA01 (sample SAMN02998118, study PRJNA258478) | marine sediment metagenome | biome: marine; feature: seafloor; material: sediment; isolation source: oil-polluted sediment collected from 3 locations (0.5 km, 0.7 km and 0.9 km)... | place: USA: Gulf of Mexico ... | reverse complement strand
TTCACTTTGTAATTGATATTTAGCTGGATTTTTATAAATTAATTCAATAATTTTTTGAGTTTCAACTGGTGGATTTTCTATAAATGTAATACTGCCACCATGTTCACCAAAATCAAATTTGCGAATTCCTAATGGAATAGCTTGTAATTTTAATTCAGTTATAAGTACTAAATTTTTGGCCGGTTCTGGCAATAATCCAAAACGATCTATCATCTCTACCTGAATATCATCTAAAGCTTGTATATGCGGAGCATTTGCTATTCTTTTATACATAATTAAACGAGTATGTATATCATATAAATAAGTTTCTGGTAATAAAGCTGTCACATGTAGATCAATTTCAGTATTATTAGTAACTAATTCTTCCACTTGTTGACCAGATTTAATACTAGCAACAGCTCTTTCTAGTAATTCAGTGTATAAATTATAGCCAATTTCTTGTACAAAACCGCTTTGTTCATCACCTAATAATTCACCAGCACCACGAATTTCTAAATCTTGACTAGCTAAATTGAATCCCATACCAACTTCATCCAAAGCTGCAATTGCATCTATCCGTTTGCAAGCATCTTTAGTCATAGATTTACGGTTTGGAACAATTAAATATGCATATGCTCGGTGATGTGAACGCCCAACTCTTCCTCGTAGTTGGTATAATTGAGCCAAACCTAACTTATCCGCTCGGTTGATGATAATCGTATTAGCAGTTGGTATATCAATCCCAGTTTCGATAATTGTCGTGCAAACTAATACGTTAAATCGACGATGATAAAAATCCTGCATGACTTGTTCTAATTCACGTTCTCGCATTTGGCCATGAGCAATTTGCACTCTTGCTTCAGGAATTAATTCTTGAATATTGATTGCAATGCCTTTAATGCTATCAACATTATTATGTAGGAAAAATACTTGGCCTCCACGTTTTAATTCCCGCAAAATAGCTTCAGAAATAAAAGAGTTTCGCCATTCCTGAATAAAAGTTTTAACCGCCAACCTACCAGTAGGTGGAGTTGCAATAATTGATAAATCTCGCAAATTAGACAAAGCCATGTTTAAAGAGCGAGGAATTGGTGTTGCAGTAAGAGTTAAAATATCAACTTCGGCTCGTAATGATTTAAAACGGTCCTTTTGCCGAACTCCAAATCGATGCTCTTCATCAATAATCACTAAACCTAATTTATTGAATTTAATATTTAATAATTTATGCGTACCTATAACAATATCAACTTTACCATCTTTAATTGCCTGGGTAGTTAATTTTTGTTGTTTAGGTAATACAAAACGTGATAATTGTTCGATCAATATCGGCCAATCAGCAAATCTATCTTGAAAAGTTTGATGGTGTTGTTGGCATAATAATGTAGTTGGGACTAATATCGCAACTTGGCTACCACCTAACACTGCTATCAATGCTGCTCTCATAGCAACTTCAGTTTTGCCAAATCCAACATCTCCACAAATAAGACGATCCATTGGACGATCGGAAGTCATATCATGTAACGTTGCATCAATTGCTTCTTGTTGGTCTGGAGTTTCTTCAAATGGAAATGCTTGAGCAAAGGCTTGATAATCTTTTGCTTCAACTTTGAAAGCTTGTCCTTCTTTTGCTTCACGTTGAGCATAAATATCTAATAATTCAGTTGCAACATCAGTAACTTTTTTGACAGCTTTTCGTTTAGCTTTTTCCCATTGATTTGTACCTAAACGATGTAATGGAGCATGTTCTGGGTCCATACCAGTAAAGCGACTGATTAAATGTAAAGAAGCAACTGGTACATATAATTGGTCTTGTTTAGCATATTCTAATTGTAAAAATTCAGCTTGCATACCACCAATAGTTAAGGTAGTTAAACCTTGATAACGTCCAACTCCATATTCTTCATGTACTATAGGATAATTTATGGTAAGTTCAGTTAAATCACGTACAATTGCATCAGTATCACGCTGAATTTTTTGATTACGCCAACGATGTTGAGCAACTCGTTCTCCAAATAACTGGGTTTCTGTAATTACAGTTAATGAATCTTCTAACAATAGACCATGTTCTAATGGTGCTACTGTCATACATAATATAGTTTTGGATATTATGAACTCATGCCAATTTGTTACTATAATTGGTGTTAATCCATATTTACCTAACATTTCTAGCAATATTTCTCGTCTACCAGCAGTTTCTGCTACTATTAAGACTCGACCTTTAAATTCTTCTAGAAAAATTTGTAATTCTGCCAAAGGCTTATCAGAACGTGCATCAACTGGTAATTTAGGAGGAATTTTACTGGTAAAATTAATTCCAGTCGATTTTTCAGTTGGTTCTTGATTTAATTTGATATGAGCATAGTTATTAAAATTGGCAAACACTTCATTTGCTTGTAAAAATAACTGAATTGGAGGTAAAATTGGTCGTTCTATATCATGACGTAACTGTTCATAACGATGATTAATTTCTTGCCAAAATTGTTCTGCTGCTTCTAAAGTTCCAGTTAAAGTAATTATAGTGCTGTTAGTTGGTAAATAATCAAATAATGTGCTAGTTTGGTTAAAAAATAATGGTAAATAATATTCAATGCCAGCAGGAGCTAAACCAGTTACTATATCTTTATAAATTGGAATATTAGTTGGTTTAACTGAGAATTGTTCATGCCATTGATTTTGAAAATAAGATATTGCTTCTGGGTTTAAAGGTAATTCTCGGGCTGGTAATAAACGTAATTCTGGAATGGTTATATTGGAACGTTGAGTTTCAGGGTCAAAACTACGAATGCTATCAATTTCATTGTCAAATAAATCAATCCGATAGGGAATTTCAGACCCCATTGGAAACAAATCAATAATGCTACCACGAATTAAAAATTCACCATGTTCTACTACTTGTTCAACCCAACGATAACCATTATTTTCTAAACGCTTACGTAATTTTTCTGGGTTCAACAACTGACCAGTGGTAAATAATAAGCTATTAGTCCTGACATAATCAGTTGGAGCAAGTCGATACATCAAAGTTGATACTGGTAATACTAAAACTCCAGTTTCAATATCAGGTAAACGATATAAAGCAGTTAAACGGGTTGAAATTATATCTTGATGAGGAGAAAACATATCATAAGGTAATGTTTCCCAATCTGGAAAATTTAATAATGGCAATTCTTTTGTAGCATAAAATTGAATATCTTCCAGTAATCTTTGGGCAGTTAATGAGTCTGGAGTTATTACAATTAATGGCGATTGTTGAGCTGCTTGGCTGATTGTTAAACCAGAACTGCTACCATATAAACGACCCCAATCTTGAGGATGGTTGGGTTTATTAGTTAAAACTGGATTCAATGGATTAGTGGTCATATCTTGGCTTAATCTTCTCTGTGATTATAGTTAAGCGAACCAAAAAAGATATTCTTTACAGCTCTCAAGAATATAAAATGTAGGATGAAGCATGAATTGCATCAATCGTGTATCTAATGTGACTCATGTAATTCGTAAACTCATTACATCCTACATTAAAGTTTCAATGCCATTAAGTGAGCATATGCAGTTAGTCTACATACATATATTACTTTAGGAAAGATGTCTAATAATTTGCTTTATAATATAGCGTTTCCCGATTGAGTACAGTAATATTTGTTTCGGGAATGGAGCGTAGCGGATTTCCCGAAACTTTGTACCTTATACAAACGATAAACGCTATAACTGAAATTTAGTAGGCCTACATATTTGGCAGGACTATTTAAATAACTTAAGCTTTACCTTGTTTAGCAACAGCATCCATTGCTGCTTTTACTGCTTCTTCATTACCAAGGTAATAACTCTTAATTGGTATCAAATTTTCATCTAATTCATATACTAAAGGCACTCCAGTAGGAATATTCATTTCTACAATGTCATCATCTGAAACATTATCAAGATATTTTACTAATGCTCTCAAACTATTACCATGTGCTGAAATAATAACCTTTTTACCTTGTTTAACTTGTGGTGCTATAATATCATGCCACACTCGTAAAACTCGTTCAATAGTATAATCTAAACATTCAGTTACTGGTAATTCATCCTTACTAAGTTCTTTATAGCGCGGGTCATGGCCAGGATATCTTTCATCATCTTTATCTAAAGGTGGTGGTGGTACATCACAACTTCTCCGCCAAATTTTAACCTGTGCTTCGCTATGTTTTTTAGCAGTTTCGGTTTTGTTTAAACCTTGCAATGCTCCATAATGACGTTCATTTAGCCGCCATTCACGTTGGACAGGAATCCACATTAAATTCATTTCATCCAATACAATCCACAGAGTCTTGATTGCTCTTTTTAACACTGAAGTGAAAGCAACATCAAACGTAAAACCTTCTTTTTTTAGACGTTTGCCTGCTTCTAATGCCTCAAGTTTACCTTTTTCTGAAAGTTCTACATCGGTCCAACCGGTGAAACGATTTTCTTTATTCCAAACGCTTTCACCGTGTCTTAGCAATACCAATTTATACATTTACAATATTCCTAAAATTATTAGATATCCTAACTAGATAAGATAGGTAATCTACATAATAGTGGCATTAATTCCAAAAAACCACTGTTAAGATAAGTATTTTTAAATTTAATTAATTACGATAATATATAGCAATTTTTAATTATGAATACTTCATTATTGATGAAATTAAGTATAATTATCATGAATTTGCTACAAATAGCTCATCCAACTATGACATGCTATATATTATAAATACAAATTTATTTTTAGATAATTAATGTTACGAACTATTTAAATAAGCTAAATACTTCAAAATCTTTTAAATTAATAAAATTTCCGTATTAAGATAATATTAGTCATATAAAGTTGTTTTACTATAATTGAATTTACAAACTTATTTAACACTATCTAATAGTAATGTAGTTGATTTTAATAAAAAATTTAATTAATTATAATTGTATTATTTAAATTTATAAAAATGATTTAATCAAATATTTTTAGCCTTTAAGAGGATATTTATACACTATTAGTATATAATAATAGTATTAATTACTTATTATTAAAATAACAATTTTCCCCAAATATATTAGGTTTATTTTCCAAAAATTATGTTAAACAATCATGGATTCGAAATGAAATCTATATCAAATAATGAGTTGTTACCATGTATATTGCCAACTCATGATGAAGATATTGAACGAGCTGCTCGTTCTATGAAAGCCATGTCGCACCCATTACGTTTAAAAATATTGTGCATTGTAGGAGAGCGTGAATATAGCGTACAAGATATTGTAGAAAGGGTTGGTACGTCACAAAGTAATATTTCTCAACATTTAGCTATTTTAAAAGACAAAGGAATTTTATCTTCTCGTAAGGATGCTAATAAAGTTTATTATCATGTTAGTGATGCACGTACTTTACGTCTTATCAGTATGATGCGAGAGATATTTTGCCCTTCTTTATGTGCATAGCTTGAATCATATCTGAACTATCCCTATAACTTTACCTCAGTCTTAAATTGAAGTGTATAATTATGACAGTTGAACGTATGTTATTTATAATTGCCGGTTTTATGGTTATGCTTTCGTCTGCCTTGAGTCAATTACATCATATATATTGGCTTTGGTTGACAGCATTTTTGGGATTTATGTTATTCCAAAATGGTTTTACCGGTTTTTGCCCATTGTCTATAATCCTTAAGAAACTTGGTGTACCAACCAAAGAAAATTAATTATGGATCAATTGATTGAATTTGCTGGTAATCATCCAGAACTATTTATAGCATTTTTCTTTGTTTTAGGCTTATTTGCCTGGGGTTTTTTGTCAGAACAAATATCTGGCATTTCATCTTTAGTACCACAAGAAGCAATTTCACTTATTAACCATGAAAATGCTGTAGTACTTGATGTTCGTGAAGATAATGAATATGCTCAAGGACATATTTTAAATTCTATACATATTCCTTTAAGTACATTATCTGGCAAGTTAGGACGTTTAGAAAAATATCGTTCCAAACCAATAATATCAAGTTGTATGAGTGGTAGTCGTTCTGGGCGTGCTTGTAGTATATTGAAAAAAAATGGTTTTGAGAACCTACATAATCTCAAAGGTGGCATATCTGCATGGCAAAATGCTAGTTTGCCTTTATCAAAAGGTAAATAATTTCATCATCCAAAATTTAAGAGATAATAATTATAGTGGCAGAAAATCCTAATAATCAGCAACCAAATAATGCTGAATCAGAAAAATTTTCAATCCAAAATATCTATGTGAAAGATGTTTCCTTTGAAACTCCTAATTCCCCACAGATTTTTATGGAGGAATGGAAACCAAAGTTAGAATTGGAAATATCCAATGATGTTAAACAATTAAATGATGAATTGTTTGAAATTGTGTTAAATCTTACTGCTACAGTTAAAGTTGAAGAAAAAACTGCTTTTTTAGTTGAAATTCATCAAGCTGGACTGTTTGCAATTCAAGGTTTTCCTAATGACAGAATGTCATATATGTTAAATGCTTATTGTCCAAACGTTTTATTTCCGTTTGCTAGAGAAACTGCTGCGAATTTAGTAATAAAAGGTGGATTCCAACCATTATGGTTATCACCAATTAATTTTGATGCTTTATATGCTCAACAATTACAAAAACAGAAAAATCAACCTACTACTACTGATACTGTGAATTAATATTGTGCAAATTTTAGTCTTAGGAGCTGGTTCTTGGGGTACTGCACTTGCTTTAACATTGGCAGATAATGGCAATGAGGTTTGGTTGTGGAGTAATGAAGCTAAACATGTACAAGAAATGAAAGATACTGGTAAAAATGCTGTATTTTTGCCTAATAAATTTCCAGCTACAATCAAACCTATAGCTGACTTTACTGAACAAGCCAAACAAGTAAAAGATATTATTGTGGTAGTTCCAAGTCACGGTTTTCGTGGAACTTTAAAAATGCTTGTTCCTCATATTTCTCCTACAGCTAGGATATGTTGGGCTACTAAAGGACTGGAAAATGACACTGGACTATTACTACATAAAGTAGCAGAACAAGTTTTAGGTGAAGATCGGTCTTTAGCGGTTTTATCTGGACCATCATTTGCTACCGAAGTTGCTAAAGGTTTACCTACTGCAGTCACCATAGCAACTACTGATGATCAATATGCTAAAGACTTAGTCAATTTATTTCATAATAATTATTTCAGGCCTTATACTAGCACCGATATAATTGGTGTGCAATTAGGCGGTACAGTAAAAAATATTATGGCAATTGCTTCTGGAATTGTTGATGGTTTGGAATTTGGAGCTAATTCTAGGGCAGCTTTGATTACTCGTGGTCTGAATGAAATGGTTAGGTTTGGAGTGACTTTAGGTGGTAAAACAGAAACATTTATGGGACTAGCTGGTATGGGAGATTTAGTTTTAACCTGTACTGATAAACTATCACGTAACTATCGTTTTGGTTTTGCTTTAGCTAAAGGTAGCAATATAGAACAAGCTCAAGCTGATATTGGGCAAGTTGTTGAAGGAGTACGAGCTGCTCGTGAAGTTGATAGAGTAGCCAAAGAACACAACATAGATATGCCAATTGTTGAACAAGTTAATAATGTTTTACAAGGTATCTGTACTCCAAAAGAAGCAGTAAAAATTTTATTATCCCGCCAACCAAAAGCTGAATTTATCAGCCAGTAAAGGTTACTACAGTTACGAAAAATGTTTTCGTGATTTCATTGATATGCCACATCTAATTGTAAAAACTTAGGTGTAGCACAATGATGGATAACCTGTAGTGAATTTTTACCGTGATAATTATTCCAGTTTGATATTAACTCGATCTAGTCATATCTAATAATTTGCTAAAATTATATTCTGCGGTAAAGAACATTTTGGCTAGTTTAATTACATAAAATATTATAAGCCAAAATTATGACCAAATATACAAATCCTTTATATCCAAAATTAACCAACAAACCAAATAATCCACAAGATTGGGGACGTTTATATGGTAGCAGTTCTGGTTTAGCAATCAGCCAAGCAGCTCAAAAATCTCCAATAATTGTGATAACTCCAGATTCATTGACCGCTCAAAGATTACTGGAAGATATTAAATTTTATGCTAAAGCAGAATTACCACTATTAAATTTTCCAGATTGGGAAACGTTACCTTATGATATATTCTCTCCTCATCAAGATATAATTTCAACTCGTTTAACTGCTTTATATCATTTGCCTGATATTGAAACTGGAGTTTTAGTCTTACCAATATCAACTTTGATGTATCGAGTTGCTCCAACTGATTATGTCAGAACCAATAGTTTATTATTTGCCACTGGCCAATTATTAAATCCAGAAAAGTTACGCCAACGTTTAGAAAATAATGGTTATCGTTGGGTAGAACAAGTAGTAGAACATGGTGAGTTTTTAATTCGTGGTAGCATTATTGATTTATTTCCAATGGGCTCGGAAATTCCCTATCGAATTGATTTATTTGATAATGAAATTGATAGTATTCGTAGTTTTGATCCTGAAACCCAACGTTCCCACACAGCTATTCCAGAATTACGCTTATTACCAGCTCGGGAATTACCTTTAAATTCAGAAGCAATATCTTATTTTCAAAATCAATGGCATGAGCAGTTCTCTGTTAAAGCAACTAGTTGTCCAATTTATAAAGATATAGTAACTGGTTTAGCTCCAGCAGGAATTGAATATTATTTACCATTATTTTTTAAGCAAACTAGTACTTTATTTGATTATTTACCAAGCACAAGTACGATAGTTACCTTAGATGGGACTTTAGCAGCAGCCGAACAATTTTGGCAAGAAATTACCCAACGTTATGAACAGTTACGTCATGATATAGAACGGCCAATCTTATCCCCAATTCAATTATTTTTACAAGCCAATGAAGTATTTGCTAGTTTTAATAACTATGCTCATATTAAATTAAGCCAAGAACCAACAGAAAGATCAACCGGTATTAATTTTTCTAGCCAATTACCGCCTAAATTACCAGTTGATGCACGTTCTGACAAACCGTTGCTAGAATTACAAAGTTTCTTAGAAGAATTTCAAGGTCGAGTTTTATTAGTGGCAGAAACTGCTGGCAGACGAGAAATATTATTAGAAATGTTAGGCAAATATGGCTTAACACCAGCTATAGTAACAAATTGGTGGGAATTTATAGCAACTAAAACCAGCTTATGTATGACAGTTGCACCATTAGAACACGGTTTATTATTAGAAAATTCGTTAACTGTAATCACAGAGACACAATTATTTGGAGAACGAGTTGCTCAACGTCGGAGACGGAAGAAATTTCAACGAGATACCGATGCAATTGTACGGGATTTAACTGAACTTACTATAAATTCCCCCATAGTACATGAAGAATATGGAGTTGGACGTTATCAAGGCTTAACTACTTTAACTATTAGTGGTATGCAAGCCGAATTTTTGCAATTAGAATATGCTAAACAAGACCAATTATATGTTCCAGTCGCTTTATTGCATTTGATCAGCCGTTTTACTGGTATGGATCCAGAACATGCTCCATTGCATCGTTTAGGCACAAATCAGTGGGAAAAAGCTAAATGTAAAGCTATCAAAAAAGTTACTGATGTTGCAACTGAATTATTAGATATTTATGCTCAACGTGAAGCCAAAGAAGGACAGTCTTTCAAGGTTGAAGCAAAAGATTATCAGGCCTTTGCTCAAGCTTTTCCATTTGAAGAAACACCAGACCAACAAGAAGCAATTGATGCAATGGTATATGATATGGCTGCCAAGCGTCCAATGGATCGGCTTATCTGTGGAGACGTTGGATTTGGTAAAACAGAAGTTGCCATGAGAGCAGCATTAATAGCGGTATTAGGTGGTAGCCAAGTCGCAATCTTAGTCCCAACTACTTTACTCTGCCAACAACACCAGCAAACTTTCCAAGATCGATTTGCTGATTGGCCAATAATAATTGAACAGTTATCACGTTTTATCTCACCCAAAAAACAGAAAGCAACTACCCAAGCAATTAAAGATGGTCAAGTTGATATTATCATAGGCACACATAAGTTATTAAACATTAAATTCAATAAGTTAGGTTTAGTAATTATTGATGAAGAACATAGATTTGGAGTTCGACAAAAAGATCGTTTTAAATCACTGCGAGCCAAAGTTGATATTTTAACTCTCACTGCAACCCCAATTCCTCGCTCGTTAAATATGGCTTTGTCTAATATACGAGACTTGTCGATTATTGCAACTCCACCAGCTGGCAGATTGGCAATTAAAACCTTCATTCAAGAATGGCGAGACCACTTGATTATTGAAGCTATTTTACGGGAATTAAAACGTGGTGGCCAAGTATTTTTTCTGCATAATAATGTCGATAGTATTAAAGGTATGGCGATTAATATTCAAGATTTAATTCCTGAAGCAAACGTGCAAATTGCTCATGGTCAGATGCGGGAACGAGAACTAGAACATGTCATGCAGGATTTTTATCATCGTCGATTTAACGTGCTGGTTTGTACGACAATTATTGAAACTGGAATTGATATTCCTACCGCTAATACAATAATTATCAATCGAGCTGATAAGTTGGGTTTAGCTCAGTTATATCAATTACGAGGTCGAGTAGGCCGTTCACATCATCGAGCCTATGCCTATTTAATTGTTCCACCTAAAAAATCCATGACAAAAGATGCCTGTAAACGAATAGATGCAATTGCAGCTTTAGATGAAGTTGGAATGGGATTCAGTTTGGCTAGTCAAGATTTGGAAATTCGTGGTGCTGGTGAGTTATTAGGTGATGAACAAAGTGGTTTTGTACAAGAAATTGGCTATAATTTATACACTGAATTATTAGAAAGAGCAGTTGCCAGTATTAAATCAGGCCAACCAATAGAAGAATTAGTTACTAATAATACTGAAATTGATTTACATACGACAGCTTTATTGCCGGAAACTTATTTATATGATATACATACTCGTTTAATAATGTATAAACGAATAGCAAATGCCCCAAATATACCAGCTTTGGATGATATTCAAGTTGAAATGATAGATCGTTTTGGTTTATTGCCAGAACCAGCGAAAAATTTGTTACTTATAACTGAATTAAAATTGCAAGCCATTCTATTAGGCATTCGTAAGTTTGATTTTAGTGAACATGGAGGCAGTATTGTATTTATAGAAAACCCTTCAGTTAAAATACAAAAAATCATTGAATTAATTCATAAAAATCCAGCTAAATATCAATTACAAGGTGAAAATAAAATCAGTTTATTAATGAAAATTACTGAATTTAAAGAACGTTATAAAGAAACAAAGTTAATACTCAAACAATTAAAATAATAGCTTGCCAAGAATAAGCACATAGATAACATTAACAGTCAGATATAGCAAAGCCAGTAATGATAATTGTAGGTCGGATTAGCGAAGCGTAATCGGACAAATTTTCGTAATCATTTTACACTAGCTTTTCTATATTGGTGCATTATTATTTGGACTATTAATAACACTTTTGACAGGTAATGTTAATTCTAATATTTTCTATGAGTGGATAACTCAAGATTTATTACCCAAATTAACTTCTGAATGTGTAATTGTTATGGATAATGC
>JQIA01001779.1_pt1 | contig 11581 bp, 9 predicted proteins | sample 811431 | NCBI WGS metagenome assembly JQIA01 (sample SAMN02998118, study PRJNA258478) | marine sediment metagenome | biome: marine; feature: seafloor; material: sediment; isolation source: oil-polluted sediment collected from 3 locations (0.5 km, 0.7 km and 0.9 km)... | place: USA: Gulf of Mexico ... | reverse complement strand
TGCTACGGTCCGGTAAAACAGGATGGAAATCAGATGCTTGATTTACTGAATGTGCTTGCATCAAACGGTATAGATATAAACTCGCTGCCTGAAAAAAAGTCATTGTTGAGATTTTCAGGAGCACATAACAGGTTAAGGCCGACATCCTGTTAATGAAATAAAAAGAAAAAAAGTATAAACTATAAACGATGGCAAAGTAACTAAAGAGATTTGAGCGTAAAGAACTTACCGTTGTGAATTGTTTTAGCACTTTACGATGTCATCAAATATGGAGGTAAATGGTTAATGTCTCGTGTAATAAATATATCTCCCCTGACAAGAATTGAGGGACATGCGTCAATCGCCATAAAATTAGACGATGATGGTAATGTTCAGGATTCGAAAGTCAATTTTCAATCTCTAAGGGGATTCGAGAAGTTTGTTGAGGGAAAACCGGCTGAGGAACTGCCCAGAATTGTTAACAGAATTTGTGGCATCTGTCCCTGGCACCATCATCTGGCATCCAATAAAGCCGTTGACAGGTGCTTCAATGTTACACCACCTCCGGCAGGTAGAAAACTTCGCGAGCTGATGCAGACAATTGCGCATGCGGAAGATAAGCTTTTACATTTTTTCTTTCTTGCTGCGGCAGACTTTGTGATTGGACCGGATAGTGACTACGCTGTTCGAAATGTTATTGGTATAGCTAAGGCAAATCCTGAACTTGCTAAACAGGTTGTGAAAATGCGATTTAAGGCAAAAATGCTTCTTGAAAAATTTGCCGGGAAATCGATTCATCCAGTGGCGGGTGTTACAGGTGGTTTTTCGAAGCCGATGACAGAAGATGTCCGCCAGGAAATGTTGAAAGAAATGCGAGAAATACTTGATTTTGCAATGTTCACCATTGATTTTGCTAAAAAAGATATTTTTGCAAAATACCTTGATACAGTTCAGGTTCTGGGAGTGATTAAAACTGGTTTTATTGGTACAGTTGATGACAACGGTGCCATGAATTTATATGACGGCAAGCTGAGAATGATGAAGCCGGACGGTACCTATACAGATTTTCATGTTGATGATTATGCAGATTATATTGGTGAGCAGATTGTTCCGTATTCATATGGAAAGTTCCCCTATGCGAAAAACTGGAATGAAGGTTTTTCAATGGATCTTGATAATCCAAAAGGAATTTACCGGGCAAATTGTCTCGCAAGAATTAATGTTACAGATCATATGTCGACACCAAAAGCACAGGCGGAACTTGAAGAATTCCGTTCGCATTTTGGCAGACCAGCCCAACAGACGCTTCTCTATCACTGGGCAAGGCTCATTGAAGAAGTTTATGCCTGTGAACATGCAATAGCTTTATTGGAAGATCCTGAAATAACCGATGAAAATGTACGCACAGAAGTTGAGCCGGGTGCTGGCCGCGGCGTTGGTTGTGTCGAAGCACCAAGAGGTACGCTGATTCATGATTATACTACAGATGAAAATGGGTTGATTACCAGTGCAAACATGATTGTTGGAACAACACACAATCTGGGGCCTATCAATATGAGCGTTGAACAGGCGGCCAGATCACTGATTAAAAACGGAGAAGTTGATGAAGGGATTTTGAATAAAATCGAAATGTCGGTGCGCGCCTATGACCCCTGAATTTCCTGTGCAACTCATCGCCTGGATGGCGATCACGGCGTTTCAATCAGCATCGTAGATTCAAATGACAACCTTATCGGAGATTGGCCAAAGGTTAAATAATTTTCCTGAATACTTATTCGTGGCCCGGTTATTACTACTATAATCGGGCCATTTTAGTTTTCAGCTTATATAGATTAATCGTTCGAGATATCAAAAACACAATATTCATGAATATTTTTTCTAAAAAATATGATAAAATGAATTTGCTGTTTTCGTATTTAACCAGCTTATTGAAACTCACTCACAATACTTTTAGACTTCTGTTTTGACAATTGACTTTTACTTACTTTCTTCGGGTATTTTTTATGTCTTCGACAAAAGAACTAACACAGCTTGGCCGTTATAAGGTTTTATCCATTCTTGGTAAAGGTGGTGCAGGAATAGTTTATAAAGCTGTTGACCCTGTCCTTGGTCGGGAAGTGGCATTGAAGGTTGGACGTCTTCCAGCAGTTGAAGAAGAGAAAAACCTGAAGCAATATCTCGCACAAAGTCTACAGGAAGCAAGGCTCGCTGCAAAATTTATTCACCCTAATATCGCCATAACCTATGATGCCGGTTTTGAAAATGACCGTTTTTTTATGGCACTGGAACATATTGACGGTAAAGCTTTAAGCAGTTATGCACAGCAAGAAACTTTGCTACCGACCATCAAGGTGATGGAATACCTCTATAATATCTGCTATGCCTTAGATTATATACATGACAAGAACTACGTCCATCTCGATGTAAAACCGGCAAATATTATGCTGAACAGTTCTGGCGATGTTAAATTGATGGATTTTGGCATTTCCAGACTCTTGAAAGACAAGCCGGAGACAAATGATAAAATTACAGGCTCAGTCTTTTATATGTCTCCTGAGCAGACAGATACAAGTAAGAAGCTGGATCACAGATCAGATATTTTTTCGCTGGGAGTTGTTCTATATGAATTGTTGACAGGGCTGAAACCGTTCGTTGGTGATACGCCCTATCAGGTAATATATCAGATAGTGTATGAAGAACCTGAACCAGTAAAAAAAGTTAACCCGGAAATCCCTGATGAGCTTTCATTGATTGTTAAAAAAGCTCTTGCAAAGAATCCTGATGAGAGATTTCAGTCCACGAAAGAGTTTGCAGAAGCTTTGTTACCTGCCATTAAAGGAACTGATTCAGCCGTATTGAACTCACATGATATGAAGAAAATCAGTAATCTTAAAAAACTGAATTTCTTTAAACATTTTCAGGAATCTGATCTGGAACAGGTTTTAAAGCTGGCATCCTGGAGATTTCATGGAGCGCAAACAGATATTATTCACGATAAAAAAAGCGACAGGACTATTTATATAATCATCGTAGGCAGTGCCTCTGTTCATATTGGCAAAGAAGTAAAACCGATGAATCCGGGAGATTGCTTTGGCGAAACCTCAGTTCTTTATGCAATACCGAGTAATGCAAAAATGCTGGCAGAAACGGATTGTGTTGTGATGTCAATTAATGCAAATGTTTTGAATCAGGCGGACAGTTCAATTCAGGTAAAGTTTTTAAAGGAATTTTATATGAATAAAACGATGCAGCTTGTGCAGGCAAATTTGAAGCTGATTCAAAAAGGCGGCTTAAAAGAATTAGGTTAGGAAAGATATTTGTTTAATATCCTGTAAATCTCTTCTGAAGATATCTCACCTTCTCTAATGATTGTCACCGGGGTTGTCGTTACATCAACAATTGTCGATCCATTCCCTCCTTTTAAGATTCCGGCATCAAGGGTTAACTCTGTATTTTCAATTATAGAAAAATCCATTTCGTCAATGTCACTGCATCCTTCAGTGTTTGAAATATTTGCACTGGTCCCTGTTATTGGGTTTTGCAGCTGCTTTAACAATGCCTGGACAACTGGATGTTCCGGTAAGCGAATACCGATTTTACCGGTTCCAGCGGTAAGAATGTCCAGAATCATATCCTCAGCTTCAAAGACAAGTGTAAGTCTTCCCGGCCAGAAATGTTTCATCAGTACTTCAGCCGATTCAGGAATTTTTTTGACCAGCTCCTTTACCTGTTGTTTGTTTCTTACAAGAATCAGAAGCGGGTTGTCGGCCATCCGGTTTTTAATTTTGAAAATTTTTTTTACAGCTTCAGGGGAGAAAGCATCGGCGGCAAGACCATACAAACACCAGGTTGGAAAAACAATAATGCCGCTGTTTTTTATAATTTCAGCGGCTTTATTGATAATGTCCGGTTGAGGGTTGCTCTGATTTATTTTACATATTTTATCAGTCATGCCTTCCTTGAAAAAAGACAGGAACGTCAATAAGATACTGTCAGTACCGTATTGACGTTATCTGTAGATCTTATAGTTTTGCTTTTAGAGCAGCAGCTTTCTTTTGAACTTTTTCTGCCATCTCAATTTTGTATTCGTCAAGATATCCTGCAATCTTTTCATCTGCGATACCAATCATCTGAGCAGCAAGGATACCAGCATTTGTAGCTCCTGGTTTTCCGACAGCAACTGTCGCAACCGGAACTCCCGGAGGCATCTGCACCGTTGAGAGAAGAGCATCAAAACCGTTTAGTGATGAAGCATCAATGGGGACACCGATAATCGGAAGTGTTGAGTGAGCTGCCATTGCACCGGCTAAATGTGCTGCCTGACCTGCTGCTGCAATGATAACTTTAACCCCTCGGTCCCTTGCCGTTGTTGCAAATTCAGCTGCAATCGCAGGTGTTCTGTGAGCAGAAGCAACTGTCATTTCAAAAGGAATATCAAATTTTCTGAGTGCTGCAATTGTCTCTTTCATTACACCAAAATCAGAATCACTGCCCATAATAATACCAACCTGAGGTTTCGTATTGATTCTGTCCAGTGCCTTTTGGCCGATGTCTTTTCTGTAAAAAGCTTTGTCCCATGAGATTTTATCTGCGGCAGTATATGCTTTTTTAATTGCCTTTTCAACATTATCACCAATGGCAGTGACACCTAATACACGGCCACCTGAAGTAGCGATTTTTTTACCGGAAAAACTCGTTCCAGCGTGAAAGACGAAAACATCTTTCATTTTAGAAACGTCATTAAGGCCTGAGATTACTTTACCTTTTGCATAAGAGTTCGGATAACCGCCCGCAGCCATTACAAGACAGACAGTAGCTCTGTTATCAATAATCAGTTCATGCTGATCAAGCGTTTCGTCGATACAGGCCGTCATCAGTGTTACAAGATCACTCTTCAGACGCATCATTAAAGGCTGAGCTTCAGGGTCACCGAAACGTGCATTGAATTCAAGAACCTTAATTTTATCTCTGTCAATCATCAGACCGGCGTATAAGATACCTTTATATGGAGTACCTTCTTTTTCCATTGCCTGAACCGTTGGAATCATGACTTCTTTCATGATTTTATCGTGCATATAACTGTCAACTAAAGGAGCAGGAGAGTATGCACCCATGCCACCGGTATTTGGCCCTTCATCATTATCAAAGATTCTCTTGTGGTCCTGTGATGTCGGTAGAGGAAGAACTGTTTTACCGTCTGTCAGTGCCAGAAATGAAACTTCTTCGCCGACGAGACATTCTTCTACAACTACTTTTGCTCCGGCACTGCCGAATGCATTGTCTTTCATGATTGTCTTAAGGGCTTTGATGGCTTCTTTTTCAGTCTCGCAGATAAGAACGCCTTTTCCTGCTGCAAGGCCATCTGCCTTAACAACAAGAGGGCCGCCAAGGCTTTTGATATATTTTTCTGCAGCATCGTAGTTAGTGAAACTTTTACCTTCAGCTGTAGGGATATTATATTTGTTCATCAGATTTTTTGAAAACGATTTACTTGCTTCAAGCTGTGCAGCTTTTTTGCTTGCACCAAAAACCTGAAGACCTTTCTTCTCGAAAATATCAACGATACCTGCAGCAAGAGGAGCCTCAGGACCGACAACCGTAAGGTCCATATTTTCCTGAACTGCAAAATCTAAAAGGCCATCAATGTCATCTGCCTGAATATCAACGCAGGTTGCCTGTGCAGCGATTCCTGCATTTCCAGGTGCACAGAATATTTGTTTAACCTTTTTACTCTGGGCAAATTTCCATACAAGAGCATGTTCACGTCCACCGCTTCCTACTACAAGAATCTTCATTGGGTCTCCTTTGATGGCGTTGTAAAAAATCCCATCTACATCGATTTAGTGTGCAATCAGACTTTTGACGTACAACAGGTACTACTTCAAGCCTGATTGAACACTAAAGCTTGTATATGGGACCTTTTCCTTAGCCATCTTAATATTTTTTCGAGTGCATCATTAATTTATTTATAAAATTTATCTAATTTAAATATCCATTATCGTTTTTCAAGTGCAAGCGTTACAAGTGTATCAAGCAGTTCTGAAAAAGACATCCCGGCTGTTTTTGCAGCAAGGGGCAAAAGGCTTGTCCGGGTCATTCCGGGTATTGTATTTGTTTCAAGGATGTACAAATCATCACCGGAAAGCATCATGTCTGTTCTACTATAGCCTCTCAGCTGTAAAGCTTTGTGTGCCTCAATTGCAAGCTTTTGTGCTTCTTCTGTCTGCTTTTGAGAAATCCTGGCAGGGCATATTTCCTGTGTTGCTCCCGGGGTGTACTTTGCCTCGTAGTCGAAAAAGGTACTGGTACCATTATCCGGAATAATCTCTATGACTGGAAGAGCAGTCAGCTCATCATTTCCAATAACGCCACAGGTAATTTCGATCCCCTCAATAAATGATTCAACCAGAACCTCATTATCGAATTTATGTGCTTTTTGTATCGCATTCTCAAGTTCATCAACGTTGTCAACGCGGCTCATGCCGATACTTGATCCACCAGTCGAAGGCTTTACAAAAAAAGGCAGTTTTAATTCGCTGGTAATTTTGTTCACATCAATAGTCTCACCTTTGGAAAGCGATACACATTGAGGCACCGGCAGACCATTCTGCTCGTACATTTTTTTTGACACTATTTTGTCAATAGCAAGGGAACTGCCCAAAACGCCTGCCCCTTGATAGGGAATTTTTAAGAGTTCAAGCAGGCCTTGAATCGTTCCATCTTCACCGTAGGGACCGTGAAGAATAATTAAAGCGACATCCAGTGTTTCCGCATCATCAACAAGTTTACCCAGATCAGTTTTAGGGTCATATTTTGATATAGAATATTTATCTTTGTTGAGAGAATCGAAAACCTGTTCACCACCTGCGATTGAAACGTCTCTTTCAGATGAGACCCCGCCATAGATAAGTGCAAGATTTATTTTTTTTACCATTTATTTTTTATTTCCGTCGGAGGTTGGTTTTTCAACGCGTTCGACCACTTTTTCCTCATAGTCCTCATGGATATTGAAAATTGCAGTTCGCCTTTTATTTTTCATCATTTTCTTTTTTAAAAAATTAAGCTTTTTCATGGCTTTGAACTTATCAGACACGTCCGTCATTCCGGATATTAAATCTTCCATTCGTTTGACTTCGACATTCAGCTCGATTTCTTTTGGAACGACCCCTGCATTTTTAAGAATTTTGTAAGACATCCGCAATTCTTCCGGAACATTGCTGTCATCTACAAGATCCAATGGTTTGCCATGGCCGGGAACATCTTTAAATTTCCCTTCTTTCATGGCTTCCTGAATTCTTTGTTCGACAATACTGTCAAATCGTGTTTTTACGTCCAATTTTCATCATCCATATTAGTGGCTGTTTTCTTGTTTAAGCACTATATATCACTGGAAAATAATTGGTTCAAGATAATTTCCATTCATTCGTAATTAATTTATTTATACCTTTTTATGATGACCGTTGTGGGTCTCTGAAACAACGTATTGTCTGGTGATATTTTGGGTTAATGAAGATTGATTTTATTCATCAATATTTAAGCTGGCAATTTTCTGCTTTTTATTTTATTGAAAGTGTAATATTTTTGCTAAAAATCAATTGTTTCAATAATCTTATGATCACTAAAAAAGGGGGACGGATAGATGAAAAAGATTTGTTTTACAGGAATTGTTCTGCTTGTATTGTGCGGATTTGTTCAAACAGCCGGAGCAACTGGTAAAGGATATACGGCAGGTTCAGAAGGTGTACTGGCAGCATCAGTGCCTCCTCCAGGGTTTCACTGGCGGGTATATAATATTTTGTATAATGCAGATAAAAGTATGGATGACAAAGGCGATAAATTGAATATCGATTTTGATCTTAGTGTTTTCGCTCAGGCAAATCGATTTATTAATATTACAGATAAAAAAATATTCGGGGCGGATTATGGTTTTAGTTTTATCATCCCTGTCGTTGCAACAGATCTTGAAGTTGGAGCAGCGGGCATGAAGCAAAGCAAAATTGGACTTGGTGATTTATATGTTGAGCCTCTTATTCTTGCATGGCACGCTCCAAGGTATGATATTGCATTAGGACTTGGTTTCAATCTTCCGACTGGTGACTTTAGCACAAATGAGCCAGCATCTCCTGGTAACGGCTACTGGAGTTCTATGTTTACATTGGGCGGCACTTATTTTTTCGATGATCAGAAGAGCCTTTCCGGATCAGTTTTGACACGTACACTTTACTATGGAGAACAGGACGATTCAGATCTTGAACCTGGCACAGAATTTATTGTTGATTTTGGTGTTGGTAAAGAAATTCCTTTATCTAAAGGCTTTCTTCTAAGACCCGGTATTTGTGGATATGGCTTCTGGCAGTTAAGTGAAGACGATGGACCGGGAGTCACGGATAAAAAAGGTGAACTCTATGCTCTGGGTGGGGAGGTTAACCTTTTCTGGCTTCCACCTTCATTGTTCCAGGTAAATCTCCGGTCTCTTGTTGAGTTTGGTGCTGAAGATGAAACAGAAGGAATTAAAACTGTTTTAACTGTAACAAAATCATTCTAACTAATTTAGATATTAAATATTAGGAAGAGCAGCATATCATAGGATATGGTGCTTTTCTTTTCTGCAATTACTTTTGAGTTATTTAGCTACTATTTTGTTCTGGGTAATACTATGAAAAAAACAATTATCGTTTCACTGTTCCTTCTCTGTTTTGTTGTTGTGGTTTGGGGAGAAATGCCTGTCGAAACAGGACAGCTCCAAAAAAAGAACGAAATTACTACATACTATAAAACCGGTCTTATACATTTTGAGGGGAAAAATGTTTCTGAAAATTATGCAAAAGCCTTGAAATGGTTCCAAAAATCAGCAGAATTGGGGCATACTCCCTCTCAAATAATGCTTGGAAAAATCTACCTGTCTGGTAAAGACATGGAAATTGACTTTAAAAAAACTTACGCATGGCTTAAGACAGCCAGTCTTTCGGAAGAAAAAAACGACAATTTAAAAACAAGTCTTGAACTTGTCGTAACGTGCATGACAACAAGTCAGCTTTTTGAAGCTGAAAAAATGGCCGGGCAAATTCAGGATCAGATTAAAAACAGGAAACGTATTGCGGCGTCGACAATCTCTAACAGTATTGACATGACATTGGTTTATATCAAACCGGGCAGTTTTATTAGAAACGGCATGACTATAACCCACACGAAAGGCTACTATATACAGACAACAGAAGTGACACAAGGGATGTGGGAAGCTGTTATGGGAGAACAACCCTGGGCCGGCTTTGACAATGTTCAGTCGAATGCAAATAATCCTGCCGTCTATATTTCATGGCGTGACTGTAAAAGGTTTATAAATAAACTGAACAAAAAAGAAGGTACTAATAAATACCGACTGCTAACTGAAGCAGAATGGGAATATGCAGCAAGAGGCGGCAGCACTTCTGCTTATTGTTTTGGAGATGATGAAAAGCAACTTGGCGATTACGCCTGGTATAATAAAAATACCTGGAATATTGGTGAAAAATATGCCCATGGTGTTGGCCTTAAAAAACCAAATCAGTTTGGACTGTATGACATGCATGGCAACGTCTGGGAATGGTGTGAAGACTGGTATGGGAATTTACCTATAAAAAATGCCGTTGATCTAAAAGGCCCTGCCACTGGCAGCAAACGTGTTCACCGGGGCGGTTCCTGGTATTATAATGCTTCCCGTTGTACATCTTCAGGCCGATATAGCCTGAATCCCGACTACAGATATTTTAGTCTGGGCTTTCGCCTGGCACGATCACTTTAAGAGGAAATTATCAATTTTCTGTAGCCTGAATTATTAAAAAATCAATAATATCAGGATTAAAGCCAAGTATAACTTGAAATTATCAGCCTCTTGAGAATACAAATACAGGAGTTTGATTATCTTTAAAACTCTCCTGGCAGAATCCGTTCACAGTCAGTACAAGAATTAATAGATTGATAGAGGTTATTATTAAGGACTTTTTCAATATCACATTGTTCTCCTCATCTTTTTTTAAAAAAAATACCTCATAATGGTTTTACTCCTGCTCTTCCCGCCTTTATATCGGTGGATTCAACCTCAATATATAGGTGGGCTGATGTTGACAGGAAACTATTTTTTTCAAACAGGATGTATTATTTGCCTGCCCATACTTTTTTATCCAACTTTTTAAAAATTTAATATTTAAGCTTAAACCCCCTATTCCACGGAGTTTTTCCCGGGTTGCATATGTTTGATGATAATCAGAATGAATATCGTCAGCGGCACAGAGAGAAGCATGCCGATAATTCCCCAGATCCAGCCCCAGACATAGAGGCTTACGATAATCAGAATCGGTGATATATTCAGCCGGTCTCCGGCAATCTTCGGCTCAAGGATACTGCCGAACAAGACCTGAACAGCCATCAACATGAGGAATAACCAGGCAAGGTCTGCAGATAAACCAAAGGTCAGCATATATAAAATAACGATAATAAAGACAGCTACAAAAGACCCTATAACCGGGATAAAGTTAAGCATAAAGACCAATAGCAGTGAGACATAGATAAACTTGGCTTTGAAGAGAAAGAGCACGATTCCCGTTCCTATGGCAGTTCCTAAACTCATGGCGGTTTTTGTACCGAGATAGGCAATGATGTCCCCCTCAATCTTTCCAAAGGTCTCCTTAAGCCTTTCAACTTCCGATGTTCCAAACCTGGCTTCAACAAAGCGAAACAACCCGGCATAGGACTGGGCAATAAACATCAGTAAAATAAGGGCTAAAAGGGATTCGGAAAATATAGTCCGGATTGTATTCAATACCATTTTCCCCCCTTTGGTAGCTAGCTTGCTCAATTTCTCAGGGGTAAACTCCTCCAGACCGAATCCCAGTTTTGAGGCCAAGCCCAGCAGGTCACCACTTTCCTGGCTGATTTTCACCTGATAACGGGGGAGTGCATTTTTTAGATCGAGATTCTTCACAGTGATGAAAGAGCTGAGAAAGGTCAATAAGACAACTAATAAGGAAAATATAATAGTAAATGTAATCCATACCGGGATTTTTTTTTTACTGGAGTACCGCGCCAGTGGCATGACAAGAAAAAAAAACAGGGTAGCAATTGCAAGGGGCCTTAACACAGGTTGAAAGGTCTTAAGAAGAATAGCCAGCAATACTATTGCCATGAAAACCACTGAATAATTTACTAATTTGTTTTCCCTCATGTGCCTACCTTTTATTGAAATTCCAGAGTCGATATATTCATATAATATTATTCTCTATTATCAAAAAACGAATTACTGGCATAAGCGTATTTTTTCTTTGCCGCCTCGTAGCATATATTTGTTGATAGCAATATTTAAAAATTTCGATCCAATAGATTTGACAAGATTAAAGATTTGATACTATTTCGTCTCCTATAGCCTGCCTCGAGCTCGAGTGCTTTAAGGCAATAATAGTAATAATAATTCCGGCTATTAAAAACGGAATACTCAATAATTGCCCTGTGGAAAGCAATATATCAGAATTATATGAAGCTTGCCGGATTTTAAAAAATTCAAGTAAAAATCTTACCGTTAACCCAAAAGAGAGAGCAAGCCCAAAAAGAGCGCCTTCCTTTTTTATAA
>JQIA01001778.1_pt1 | contig 11586 bp, 10 predicted proteins | sample 811431 | NCBI WGS metagenome assembly JQIA01 (sample SAMN02998118, study PRJNA258478) | marine sediment metagenome | biome: marine; feature: seafloor; material: sediment; isolation source: oil-polluted sediment collected from 3 locations (0.5 km, 0.7 km and 0.9 km)... | place: USA: Gulf of Mexico ... | reverse complement strand
ATGTTGGGATTTTTCATCTTGCTGGCAAACTACTACTCCGGTGGGAATGTGAGTAATTCTAACTGCCGAATCGGTAGTGTTAACATGCTGGCCTCCAGCACCTGATGCTCTATAAGTATCTATTCTGAGGTCTTTTTCTTCTATCTTGATATCTACTTCTTCTGCTTCCGGTAAAACCGCTACTGTTGCTGCTGATGTATGGATTCTACCGCTTGATTCAGTTTGAGGAACTCTTTGAACTCTATGTACCCCTGATTCAAACTTGAGTTTAGAAAATACGTTAGGACCTTTGATTGAGGCGGAAGCTTCCTTATATCCTTCCACACCAATGTCAGAAATTGATAATATTTCAAATTTCCAGCCTTTAAGATGAGCATAACGCTGATACATTTTAAATAAACTAGCAGCAAAAAGAGCAGCTTCTTCACCGCCTGTACCAGCTCTTACTTCTATTATTGCGCTTTTACTATCGGCTTCATCTTTTGGTAATAAAGCAACTTTTACTCCTTTTTCCAGATTAGGGATTTTTTCACTTAATTCGTATATTTCCTGATCCACCATTTCTTTGGTTTCAGAATCTAAAGTTTTATCTTTAAGTAGTTCTTTAGCTTCTTCTAAATCCTTAAGAGCTTTATTATAATTATTAATCTGATCAACAACTTCTTCAAGATCTGAATATTCTTTTGAACATTTGATAAATTCTTCTCCTTTTATACCACTGGCAAGTTTATTGGATAATTCTTGATGTTTAGTGAGAATTTTGTTTAAATTTTCCTGAAAGCTCATTATTTTGTTTAATATTATAAATTAATTTTCGCAGTCTATAGTTTTTATTCTAATTTTTCAATATTTCCTTTTATCTCTTAATTAAGTCGAATCTAAGTTATTTATAAAAAACGAAAAATTGAGATTATATTTTTTGTAATTTAATACTAGATACATCTTTGGTTGGTATGTTTTAAAACGCAAAACAGAAGTAGTAATTTTATAAGGATTCTGGCCAGATCAATAAATATTTAGTACTTATGAAATTCTAACGTACAGGTTCTTTATCTATCCTTATTTTAACTATTGTAGACATACCAGGGCTTAATTTACCTATTAGCTTTTCAGGGATATCAAAATCAATTGATACTGGTATACGCTGGACAATCTTAGTAAAATTACCTGTTGCATTAGACGGGGGAAGTAAACTAAATTTTGCTCCGGTTGCAGGAGAAAGATTTCTAATATAACCAATAACTTCATAATCAGGCTCCGAATCAAAGGTCATTACCGCTTCCATTCCTGTTTGGAAATTAGTAACTTGAGTTTCTTTAAAATTTGCTTTTACGTATAATTTTTCTGGAACAACTGCAAATAAAACAACGCCGGCGCTTATATAATTTCCAAGTTTTAAGGAGCTATTACCCAATGTTCCATCTATAGGAGAACGAATTAAGGTGTTATCAAGGTTTCTTTTTGCAAGAATAACTTCCTGGGCAATAGCGGTGTGTTTTACTATGGAAGACAAACGTTGTAACTCTAAAAGAGCTAATTTTTCCTCACTTGTTCGCATATTAAGCTTTGCCTGGGAAAATTCATTTTTTGCTTTTTCTAAGGCTATTTCGGTACTATCAAGTTTTTGCTTACTGGCATAATTATCCTTGCTAAGTGCCTGAATCCTATTATAATCTACTTGGGTAAGCTTTAAATTAGTTTCAGCAAATTCCAGAGATTCCTTTGCTTTTGTTTGATCAATTTGAGCAAGCTTTATGTTTTGTTCTATTATTTCTATATCTCTTTTTGCACCTTCTAGAGTTGCTAATGTTTTTTCGTAATTAGCGCGATAATCGTCATCCTTAATTTTTGCTATAATTTGACCGCTTTTAACTTTATTGTTTTCCTCTACTAATATTTCGCTAATTACACCACTTACTTCTGAGCTAACATTAGAGATTTCAGCTTCGATATAAGCGTTATCTGTATATTGGGTTTTTGTCCATATATATATCTTATAAACTAAGAAACAAAAGACAACAGCAACGGCAATTACAGTATGAGTAAAATATCGATGTGATGAATATTTGGAAATCAGGTTCATAACCTTCGTGATATATGAATGCAAATAATTATTGATGCTAGATATAGTATAGCTGCTATTGGTAATATATACCAAGGATAGATCACAGTAATGATAATTATTATCGCAAACATTACCATAAACAGTGACAAATATTCAGGTTTTATGTTTAGTTGCTTAATTGATATTGTAGGTAATCTGCTAGCTAGAAGGATTGCTACAAAAAAAATGTATAAATTTATTAGCAAAGTATGGTTTCTCATGCTGAAATCTTCAAAATAAGTAGTAATTTCAAAATCAAGTATAATTGGGAGTAAAGCAAGCATTGCGCCGCTGGGTGCTGGTACCCCTACTGAGAACATTGTGGCTTTTCTAGATTCAACAGGTTTAATTATTGTGGCGTTAAAACGTGCTAACCGTATGCCCATACAGACAATAAAAAAGGTTATTGCGGCCCACGATGTTACCTTATATTCATATTGTTGGAAAGACCATAAATATATAATAAAAGCCGGACAAAGACCAAAATTAGCGAAATCGCATAAAGAATCCAGTTCCGCACCGAAATGACTGGTAGCATTTAGCATCCTAGCTATTCTACCGTCAAGCCCGTCTATAATTGTAGCTATTAATATGCAGTAAACAGATATCTCCCATTTACTGTCCAACGCAAAACGTATAGCACTAACCCCTATAACCAGACCGATTAAAGTCAGTATATTAGGGATCAATTTTACAACAGGTACAGGTTTTAGTATTTTGGGCGATTTTTTCAATTTTGACAAAATCTTTTCCCTTACTTTTAAATAATAATTATCTTACTTCAAATTTTGGCTGAGCAGATTTGCTTAAGTCCATATCAGCTAGCACAGTTTCGCCGCCGATACAGGTTTGCCCTTCCGATACCAGGATAGCTGTTTTTAAAGGGAGATAAATATCAGCTCTACTGCCGAATCGTATTAGCCCATATCGTTGACCGGCTTTTACAGGCTGAGACTCTTCTAAGTCGCATACTATTCTTCTGGCAATTAAGCCGGCAATTTGGACAAAAGCTATTTTTACACCGTTAACAGTTTCCATTAAAACAGATTGGCGTTCATTATGAATACTTGCTTTATCTAAAGAAGCGTTAAAAAATTTTCCCGGGTGATAATGCAACAGCAAGATCCTACCGGTTGCCGGGACCCTATTGATATGGACATTAAAAACATTCAGAAATATGCTTATCCGGATCATTTCATCATCACCGAGTCCAAGTTCTGATGGTGGGGTTACTTCTTTAATAGTCTGAACTATTCCATCGGCAGGGCTGATAATAAAATTATCGTTTATCGGTGTTACTCTTTCTGGATTTCTAAAAAAATAAGCACACCATATTGTACTGATTGTCCCAATCCAACCAAATGTTGTACTAAAAGAACCTAATATAAAAGTTATTACAGCAAAAATAACAATGAATATATAACCTTCACGGTGAATGATTTTTGCAAGATCGCTATACGGTTTCATTTTTTTCTCCAAATAATTTTCCTTGGATGATAAAATTCTTACATATTAAGGTCAAGTATAAATGCATTTAGTTAATAAAAATGATTATTCATGGTTGACCTTAGGTCTAAAAATCTTTATAATACCACTCTTGAAATTGATGAATATATAAAAATCAGCGAAATAAATATTATGAAAGTTTTAAAGTCTCTAAAGTCTGCCAAAACAAGGGATAAAAATTGCCGCATAGTAAAAAGAAAGGGCAGAACCTTAGTTATTAATAAAGTTAATAAAAGATTCAAAGCAAAACAAGCCTAAGTTAATCTTAAATTAGTTTAAATATTGCGTTTGTGTTTTGTTGTTTAAACGTATCTAAGTGAAGCTTTTTGCTGTTTTTAGGCTTTTTGACAAGTCTCTTTAGTTTAGTTATACAAGTTTTGTCTAAATAAATCGTATATAAAAAAATCTTTATAATTATAAATTGAATAAGACTAAAAGATGTATAATTTTGATCATACGATCTCTCCTACGAACCACTTTGGCGCAATCGATAAATTTTGTTTACTCAAGAATTTAAGCTTTGGATGGTCGCAAGACCCGCATACTACAACAACTTGAACTGCACCTTTATTTTTAGCGGCAGATTTTATTGCGTGGGTTAACACAAGTCCTACTGACGGCCAAAGGTTTTCTGATCTAACACAGAAGTCATCAATTATCAACGTTAGACCACCAGGATTATACACTCCCGGAGCAGATATAAGCTTACCAATTACAAATCCGAGGATTTCTTGGGTAACACTTTTTGCGGTAAACATCAAATAGTTTTCAGTCTCTAACAGTTCTTTAAACCATTGCCTTTGAGAATTGCACCGGATTCACCTGCATAACACCAAAACTGGGGCTGTGCTTTTTCATAGGCTAACCGCTTAGCTTTGCATAATAAAACCATTGCTTCAATATCAGAAAGTTGTGATGAAGTGTATCGTAATTGGTTCATCAATTCTTTGCTGATGCAGGGTGTACTGCAATAGATTTGATGCAATTTCTTGCGCCTTTAATAAAGAGCTATCAAACCAAATATCATAAAATTCTCTGCATAATTCAAAAACATCATATTTATCTGTTTGTTTTTTGATAAAATTTTTAGTTAAAAAGAGATTATCTTTTCTGGTTTTTAGCCTCTTTAACCTCTCTTCGACAGGGCAATATATGCCGATAAATGTGATTTGATATTCTCTCAGATATTCTAAGTACATATGAGCCAGTTCTTTTGCATCTGGTCCATCTAGAGCTGTATCAATAACAATGTTGAAATTTTGACTCAGTAGTTCTTTGGCTGTACCAAGCAATATAGAGGCAACAACCTTTCTACGTGCCAAACGATTATTATTAAATAAACAATTAAAACCATCATCGTTATTCTCTGTGCCGATCTCATTTGCTGCAAATAAAAATCCTTTAGGAAAAATCGTGCCATAAAATTCGCCTGTTTTATCAATTTGTAAATGCACAAATTTATTATCAGATATATTGCAGAGTTCTTTTGCTATTGTTGTTTTGCCGGCACAAGATGGACCGTTGATTATAACAACTTGATTCATAATTCCTTCTGTAAATAAAGTTTCGCCATAGAGCCTTCATTATAAGGTCTTCTCCTATTTTTAAATGAAGATTTTTACGAATATTCTTCCTTCTTTGCCTAATTTTATCCTGATAGCTTTCCTATAGTTTTCTAAAACTGTTTGGATTAAAAATGGTGAGAGTTAGAGGAATGTTTATCATCATTATTAAGACTATCATCATTAACTTCATGGTGGGCATCCTCATTATTATTTTGTTCTTGACCTTTACCTTTATCATTATGGATTGCTATATCCGTTTCATGTTTAATATCAACCTGTTCTAACCAATTAGCAGTAGAAGGGGTGCTACTTGCATCAGAATCTTTGGATACTATATCTGTCCAGCTATGGCTATCCATCGCTGATATATTTGTATCTGACGGATGAGAGTGGTCATTTACAGTAGGGTGGCTATTATCATTTTTACCAGGGCCGCTTTCAAGTCGGCTATCGTGGTTATCAGAATCTCTGCTGTTATTTTCTTTTTCGCTATTAATATCGTGTAGGTTTTTACTGTTATCATTACCACGGACGTTTTCATCGTTACTACGGTTATTTCCACGTCCATTCTTTCCACCATCGCTATTGTTTCTGCCACCATTGCCCGGGTTGCTATCGTCATTTCGGTCATCATCGTTACCATGGCCGTTGTCGTGGCCGTCTTTTCCAGCATCACCGCCGCCAGTGCCTGTACCACCATCACCATTGTTGCCGCCGGTGTTGTTATCCCCATGACCTATGTCGGGACCTGTATAAGAGGTAAATTGGACATTTACGACTACATCGTTATAATCGCCGTCGCTACTACCACCAAATAAATCTTCAAAGCTAATTTGTCCTGCATTATTATTGGAATGAGTAGCACCACCATCTGGGTTCAAATTAGGATCAGAGAAATAGGCGGGGGCTCCTTCACCATTAATAGGATTACTGTTGTAATAAGCCGTCCATTGTCCTTGATCATTTAATGAGAAAGTAACATTTGCTCCTTCTGGTAAAAGGGGATTTAATGCATTTCCGTTTGGAATAATGAAAAAACCAATTGTTACTGCTCCCTGAGGAATATCTCCTGGACCATAATTAATAGTTATTGTATCACCAATCCCAAGGCTGTTTTTAACATTTGTAAAATCAATACTTCCAGATATTGGATTACCATTACCGTCAGCAAAATAATGGCCAAAACTGTTATTATAACCAGCATTAGAATCAATTGAATCAATAGTTAAGGAGAAACCCTGGCCTGGAATGAGGTTATAGTTACCATTAGGTAATGGAACCGGAGGGGTAGGCGGGTTATCATCACTACCATGATTTCCGCCGCCATTCCCTGGATTGCTGTCATCGTTATGATCATCATCGTTACCATGACCATTGTCGTGGTCGCCGCCACTGTTTCCACCGCCAGTTCCTGTGCCACCACCGCTACCGGTATTTGGCCCTGTATATAAAGTGGCCCGAGTATTTACAACTACGTCGTTATAACCGTCAGAACCTACTCCGCCAAACGAATCTTCGAAACTGACCTGACCATTACCGTTTTGACTATGCTGAAACTGATTATCGGAATTTAGGTTTGGGTCAGAAAAATAAACAGGAGCACCTTCACCATTAATAGGTATACCGTTGTAAATAACTACCCACTGACCTTGAGCGTTTAAAGAAAAAGTAACATTAGCTCCTTCAGGCAAAAGGGGGTTCAATGGATCACCATTTGGAATGATGAAAAATCCGATTGTTACAGCTCCTGGGGGAATATCCCCTGGCCCATAGGTGATAGTTATTGCATCTCCAACTCCAAGGCTTTGTTTAACATTGGTAAAATCAATACTTCCGGATATTGGATTACCATTAATATCAGCAAAATAGTGACCAAATGTGTTATCATATATAGTTTCTGAAGATATTGAATCGAGAGTTAAAGAAAATCCGGCGCCTGGAATTAGTTTATAATTTCCATTTGGTAACTGAACAAGGAATTGGTCATTAGCATTTCCATTATCAGTGGGAGGAGTAGGTGTTTCAGGATTAGTTGAAGGTTGGGTTATCAGCGGTTTTTCTTCTTCAATAGCTTGAAAATTGTTTGTAGAATTTGTATCTCCCTCTTTTTGTGATACTATGGTACTTGGTTTAGAAGGCTGAACAGTATTAGAAGCTGTTATAGGAATAGGCAAAGGCCCTTGTTCTAGCTGATTTTCTGAAGTATTAGCTATTTTTGCTTCAACGTACTCAATATTTGATGCTTGATTATCTGTTTGTAAATTTTCAGCTGTTCTGAATTCAACATCTAATATCTGGTTTGATGAGCCAGTTGCAGTTTTTATAATCCCAGCTGAAGCTGATTTCACAGAATCTTCAATTGGAGCGATATCCGGATGCTCTATTTTATAATTATCATCCAGTTGAAAGTTGGTATTCGTAAACTTAACAGTACCGTATTCTTCTTTAATATTATCATAATGAGTACGCTCCTTTGTTGCTAGTAATTCTTCGCTGTCGGAATCTTTATCAGTGGCTTTTAATTTATCAACATTAAGATTTTTCTGATCTACTTTTTGAAGTCTATCAAAACTATCGAATTGTTCTCTTTCTCCAAGGTTCGTGTCTTTAGGATCGCCATCTGATTTTTCTGCCATATATAGTAATAACTTTATAATTCATACTTATTATTACTAAGGCTAATATATAATTAGTTAATTATGTATTAACAAAATTTGTAAGTACTATAAAATTAATAGTTTTTCATAAATAGCGCTGGATATTATGTTACTGATAAAAGGTTAGTTACTTTTAAAAAAGCTATGATTAGTGAACTTTAAGATGCCGAGAATCATCAGTAAATTTGCCCAAATTTGAATTATCCATATAAAATTTCCGTAAATAGGGGCTATAAGAAGAGTAATAGGTTGTAACAGAACAAAAACTCCACTAGCAAACATTGCAATCCTAATACAAGTTTTTATAGAAACCTTTATAGACATAAAATTTGCAAGTAAATATATTATTATTATAATGAAGGTTTTTTCAAAGCACGTATTAAGGAAGATAAGTAACCCTATAAGTGGGAAGACCCCATAGATAACAACTTTGGGGGCGCTGCTAAAAAGCTTTTCTAGTAAGACTCTGACTGTTTCTTGAGTAATAACTTGTCCTTCATTACCAAATATCTGCTTATAATCGAACTCAAAATTCTTTACGTTATTTTTTTGTAGGTCACTAGAGGAAAAGAAGAGTTTTCTACCTGTTAGTAAAATAGGTATTTTAGCTTTATCCGATATTGATATTTTGTTATCTGGATCTATGGCAACTATAGGACGGTTATATATGTTATTTATGTATATAGGCTCAGACTGTTCAATAGAGATTTTAGTTCCGTCGTATTTCAGTTCAGGGAATTGAGATAATATATGATCTAAATTCACCACAGTTGGGGATATGGTATCGTAGGAAAAATACTGCCTTATGTTATCTATGTAGCTTAATATATATATACTACACAATAACGAAGAAACAAAAGAAAGAGTTAGTATGTATTTTACCCCGTAACCGTCGTAAGACGAAATAACTCTTTGATAAAAGCTAACGGAAGATACAGACCACCATAATTGATTAAACATCGTGTTAAACCAGTTAGAAACTTTTGAAAATATGGTTGTCATATTAAATATTTTACTTTAGAATTGCGCCTAATTTAGCTTATTACAGGTCAAGTAATTAATATAATGAAGTTAGAGAAAAATCAAAAGTTACTTTTACAAGATCTTAGTAACTGCATAAGAATTTTAGCGGCTGATGCTATAGAGGCTGCAAAATCAGGTCATCCGGGTATGCCTCTTGGTATGGCAGATGTTATGACTGTACTTGCTTTTAAGTTTTTAAAATTTAATCCAAATCAGCCAAAGTGGTTTAATCGTGATAGGCTAGTGTTATCTGCCGGTCATGGATCAATGCTTCTATATGCTTTTTACTATCTTACTGGGTTTAAAGATTTCTCATTAAATGAGATAAAAACTCTGCGAACTTTTGGTTCAAAAGCTGCCGGCCATCCTGAAAGTCACTTATATGAAGCTATTGAAACTACCACCGGGCCCCTTGGTCAGGGGTTTGCAACTTCTGTTGGTATGGCAATAGCGCAGAAGAAATATCAAGCACGCCTTGGACAAAATATTTGCAACTATAAGGTATATTCTATAGTCGGAGATGGTTGCCTAATGGAGGGCGTATCCTACGAGGCTGCATCTTTAGCAGGGCATTTAAATTTAAATAATTTGATAGTGATTTTTGACGATAATGGTATCTCTATTGACGGCAGTACAAGTCTTACGGTATCTGAAGATCACTTAGCTAAATTTAAGGCTTTTGGTTTTGAAGTAGAGTCAATAAATGGTCATGATTTTGATCAAATAACTCAGGCTCTCATGAGAGCGCAGACGTCTAAAAAACCATATTTTATTGCTTGTAAAACTATTATAGCTCAAGGGGCGAATTTAAAAGCAGGAAGCGAAAAATCTCACGGTTCTCCTCTTGGCAGCAGCGAAATTGAATATTTAAAAAATAATATTTCTTTTGATAATAAACCTTTTGAAATTGAGGATCGCTTACTTAACGTTTGGCGAGAGGCAAGTAAAAGAAATAAAGAATCTTCGGATAAGTGGGAGCACGAATTTGCTAACTTAAATGCTAAAGACAAAGAATATTTGGGAGGGGTAGGCAAGATTAATTGTCCATCACTTAATTTGGAAAGTTTTGGAATTAACAACCAGATGGAGGCAACTAGGGTATCATCTGGTAAAATTTTACAGGAATTGGTTAAGCATAATGATAAAATTATTTGCGGCTCAGCTGACCTAGCGCTTTCTAATAATGTTTTTGGAGGAAATAATAAAGCTATAAATGCTCAAGATTTTTCTGGCAACTTTATCCATTACGGCGTTCGTGAACATGCTATGGCAGCGATTATGAATGGCTTGGCCCTTTCAGGGTTTTTACCGATAGGTGGTACATTTTTCGTTTTTTCTGATTATATGCGGCCTTCAATTAGACTAGCTGCCATTATGAGGGTTAAAGTCATATATATAATGACTCATGATTCGATAGGTGTCGGAGAAGATGGCCCGACGCATCAACCGATAGAACAGCTAGCCTCTTTTAGAGCTATGCCAAATATAAAAGTCTTTCGGCCTGCTGATTTTGTAGAAACTTTTGAGTGTTATATCGAAGCTTTAAATTTCGATGGTCCTTCAATATTAGCACTTTCAAGGCAAAACCTAAAACAGCTGAGTTTAAGTTCTAAGCGACAAGATAACTTATGCGCTTTTGGCGCATATGTTATTTCGGAAGCAAAAGACAATAAAAATATTAATATAGTTATTTTTGCTTCGGGTTCAGAAGTTTCGATTGCCCTCGAAGTCACGGAAATATTAGAAAAATCTTATGGTAAATCAGTAAGAGTTATATCTGTTCCTTGTTTTGAAAATTTGGATCAGAGAGGTCGAGGGTATCTAAATGAACTTGTTACCGGTGCAAAGCTAAAAGTTGCTATCGAAGCTGGATCGAGCTTAGGGTGGCATAAAATTATAGGTGTAGATGGAATGTTCTTTGGTATGGATCAGTTCGGCCTTTCTGCTTCCGCAGAAGTCTTATACAACCATTTTGGTTTAACCCCAGAGAAAATAGTAAGGAGCATTATCACCCACCCATGTTTTTAATGAATTTTAGAAAGAGAAAGTTTCAAATTGGGTTGTGTTTCAGTTTTGGGCTATTCCTTAAAACTCTTGAACCTCAATACTTTCTCCACTAAAACTTATTTCGGGAATAATTTCAGTGGAAACTAATTCACCGGGAATTGTAGGTGTGCTAATCACACTACTACTTGCAGAAGAAATGACGCTTCCGCAAATGGTAGAACTTAAATTGGATGTAGATTCAATTACACCAGTTTCTTGTTCCTCTCCTTCTCCTTGGCCAATGGAAAATAATTCTCTGCTACGTTCTTTTGATTCTTCTTTTTCTTTCAAGGGATTTTTGTCTATGTCGATAACTTGAATGGAAGGTAAAGCTAAAACTTGTTTATATAATTCTCCAATTATTTTTGCGGCTTCTTCTTCGCTACCAAACTTTTTTACTCCAGGGCTATTTAGCAACTCAAATAGCGTTTTGTTATGTACTGGCAGTATTATCTTATATTTATCACCTAGTTTATCTTGTGAAATCCAAGAAATAACATGGAAAGCGCAAACTATTGCGATAAAAGGTGATTTTGCTTGCTCTACATAATTAAAAACAGATTCATCATGATCTTTAGGAATGATTTTTGTAAAATCACTTAAACTTTTAGAAAATAACCCCGACTGTGGTTAAGGATTCAATTTTAGCAACTGTTCTAATGAAGGTTTATCATCACGGATTTGA
>JQIA01001777.1_pt1 | contig 11587 bp, 8 predicted proteins | sample 811431 | NCBI WGS metagenome assembly JQIA01 (sample SAMN02998118, study PRJNA258478) | marine sediment metagenome | biome: marine; feature: seafloor; material: sediment; isolation source: oil-polluted sediment collected from 3 locations (0.5 km, 0.7 km and 0.9 km)... | place: USA: Gulf of Mexico ... | reverse complement strand
ATTTTTGTTTTCCATTGTAGATACTTCCATATTATATTTTCTGACAAACATGTTGGACAATTCATTATTTTTTAATAGATTTTTTCTACATATTATACACCACTACTTTATTTAGGATTACCCAACAATAGAAGTTAATGTTGTCTTATAACGTGGTAGAGTGGAACTGAATATAGGTTCTAATTGGATGCCAGTCAAACAACAAACTATATTCATTTGAGGTATAATTTATTCCTATTCATGGCATCAATTCTTGTTTATTTAACGCTCATTTTCTGGTTTACTAATAATTGGTCTATTATTGTAATACAAATGTTCTGAGAAATATACGGGCATAATGATCTGCTAAAAAGAATATAAACAATAGGTTAAGATAAAAAATTGAATAGCCAAATGTTTTCATAGCTAATTTATCTGAATCATCAGTAATATATAATGCGATGGCATAGCGTAAAAAACCAATTCCTAATGCAATCGCTCCTGCTAAATAAATTAAACCACTCATTTGGATGACAAATGGTAATATGCTCACTGCTACTAAAAGTAGGGTATAAAGTAAAATTTGTAATTTAGTAAATGGTACTCCATGAGTGACTGGTAACATTGGAATATTAGCTTTAGCATATTCATCTCGTCGTCTAATTGCTAATGCCCAAAAATGTGGTGGAGTCCATACAAAAATAATCAAAAATAATAATAAAGCTTCGGATTGAACCTCTCCAGTCATAGCCGTCCATCCTAATAATGGTGGTGCAGCTCCAGCAGCTCCTCCTAATACAATATTCTGGGAAGTAGAACGTTTCAGGTAAATTGTATAAATTACAGCATAGCCAATTAAGGAAATAAAAGTCAGTATGGTGGTTAATAAATTTACAAAAAATAATAAAATTAATATTCCAACCGTTCCTATAGTTAAGGCAAATATTAATGCCTTTTTATCATCTAAATCACCTTGTGGTAATGGGCGAGATTGAGTACGTTCCATAATTGCATCAATTTTTCGTTCTACTAATTGATTAATTGCAGCTCCAGAAGCTGATGCTAATCCAATTCCTAAAGTTGCAAATATCATGGTTTGCCATACTAATGCTCCTTGAGTTGATAGTAACATACCAACAATTGCAGTAAACACAATTAACACCACCACTTTAGGTTTACACAATTCAATGTATTTTTTCCAACGTATAGATAAATTATTAGGTGATATTGTTTCCATGATATTAATTAATAATTTGTTAATAAGCCTGGTTTTATTGACTAATTTATCGCTTAACCAGACCTAAAAGATTAGTAGAATTTATAAATACATTTTTATATCAAAAATATAATTATATCAAAAGAGTATAACCGAAATTATGTTTGAAACGTTGTTTGAAATCTTCTATTGTTATTTTATGATTTTGAGTACCATGATGTTCAACTTTAATTGCTCCCATAAGAGAAGCTATTCTACCAGTGGTTTCCCAATCAATGTCTTTCATCAAACCATATAATAAACCGCCACGAAACGCATCACCACAACCAGTTGGATCGTTGGCTGCTTTTACATCAGCACTAGGAATTTGGTAAGTTGTGTTATCGGTATAAATTGTAGAACCATCTCCACCTTTAGTAATTATTAACGCTTGTACTCTTTTAGCTACCTGTTCTTCTGATAAATCTGTACGTTCTTGCATTAATTGCCATTCATATTCATTTACAATTACCCAAGTAGCTTGTTCAATAAATTGTAATAAATCATTACCATCAAACATTGGTATGCCTTGGCCTGGATCAAAAATAAAAGGAACTCCAGCAGCCACAAATTGTCTGGCATGTTCAATCATACCTTCACGTCCGTCTGGTGAAACTATGCCGATTGTTACTCCTTCGGTTTGTGATATTTTATTATGATGGGAAAAATTCATTGCTCCTGGATGAAAAGCAGTAATTTGATTATCATCCATATCAGTAGTTATAAATGCTTGAGCACTATAGATATTATCTATTGTAGTAACATGAGTTCGTGCAATACCACATTTATCCATCCATTCAGCATAAGGAGTAAAATCTGTCCCTACTGTTCCCATCGGTAAGGCTTCACCACCTAATAGATTTAGATTATAAGCAATATTACCAGCACAACCACCAAATTCACGCCGTAAATCTGGCACTAAAAACGACACATTAAGGATGTGCATTTTATCTGGTAAAATATGTTGTTTAAATTTATCATGAAATACCATGATGGTATCAAAAGCAAATGAACCACAAATTAAAGCTGACATATAATTTTCCCTATATTTAAATTAAGCACCATATCACAAAAAATATGAATTGTGAATTTGTTCTATCTTTATATTGGGGGTAAGAAATTGAAATTTCAGGCTTGTAATGATAAAATCATTGTTAATTTAAGGGAATGATGCTATCAATCAGTATTACAATAAAATTATTCTTAACAATTTAAAAACAATTTTAGTAGAATTTTAAGTACTTTTAAACAGGTTAAACAAATGGCAAAAAATTTTCTTACTCCAGCTGAAACGGCTCAATCGTTTATTGCAATCGGTGATTATAAAACTAAAATGCCAGTTTCTAAGATATTGGTATCGTCATTTTTAGCTGGAGCATATATTGCTTTTGCGGCTCAATTAATGACTACAGTAACTCATGATATGGCTGGATATTTTGGAGTTGGTTTTAGCAGTTTTATTGGTGGTAGTGTGTTTGGTATTGCCCTCGTGCTGGTTCTGGTAGCTGGTTCTGATCTCTTTACTGGTAATACTTTGCTTTCTATGGGTTGGTTAAATAATAATTTGACTACTACTCAAGTTTTAAATAATTGGTTCTTAGTCTATGTTGGTAATTTTATTGGAGCTTTATTTTTGCTATGGATGATGTTTTCCAGTGATATTTGGTCAGGACATGGTAATGAAATAGGAGCTCATGCGGTAGCCATAGCATATAAGAAGACCCATCTTACTTTTATGGAAGCTTTTACTAGGGGGATCGGTTGTAATTGGCTAGTTTGTTTGGCAGTAGTTATTGTGGTTGCTGGGCAAGATACTATGGGCAAAATTATTGGAGCGTGGTTTCCAGTGATGGCATTTATTGCTAGTGGCTTTGAGCATTGTGTAGCTAATATGTTTATTATTCCAGCTGGTTTGGTGGCTAAATTAAACCCAGCAGTGGCAGAAGTGGTTGCAGCTAATCATCCAACTTGGGATTTAAATTCTTTAAACTTTTACTCATTTTTTGTAAATAACTTAGTTCCGGTAACTTTAGGTAATATCTTTAGTGGAGCTGTATTAGTTGGTGGAATTTATTGGTTTTTATATGTAAAAGATGCCAAGGCTAATAGTTAATAATTTAAGGGGTTTTATAAAACCCCTATTATCACTTATTTACCAAATAATGCTTTTACATCATCTTCCAACACATAAGCAAAGGTAAATAACCAGTTACCATTTTCTTGTTTTCTAAATACCAAATTTTCTATCCGAATTTTCTTGCTACCATGCATATTTTTAGGTAGAAGAAGTTCTTTTTCTTCAATAACTTTCTTTACTGTTTTTTGATATCTTCTATCAAATTGACTGAATATTGTTTCATACAATTTCAAAAAATCAGCTTCATTATATTCCCTTTCTGGATCACTATCTGAGTCACCACGAGTTTTAAAAGGGAAATTAGTGTTAGCAACAATTTTACTTTGGTCATCATTTAATACAGCAGTCCGAAATTCCATCCAAAATATTTGGGCATCTTTTGGTACTGTATTTGCTGCATGTACTGATTGTAGAAAAATACAACATATTGTTAAAAGAAATAAAGCATTTTTCAAGCTGAGGATATTTTTCATCATTAATTTCTCAATAGATTGGTCTTAACCTATAAACTTTAGTAATTAAAGTGGTTTATAAATACATTGAGTTCATAGAAGTTATTCAAAATTATATAGTATTTTATTTTTTTTTTCAAGGTTTAAAAAATTGACCGGCAGCCATAAAACAAATTATAACTACCCAAATATTTGGATTTTTTATAGTTATATTTTCGTAACTACCTAGCATATGATTTGTAGTGGTAATCCCTTGTGGTTACCCTGATTCTTTGACTTATTGGCAACTGGGCAACCATAAAGGATTGCCCCTACATTATGGTAGGTAGTTACATATTTTCTAATTTAGAAAGGGCAACCAGAAATGATTTTTCCTACATAATATTATTATTTATAAGGGTAATATATTGTGGCTACAATTAATTTCTTAATAGCATTGCTTAAAATGGGATAGAAGATGACATACACTATAATTATTGAATTGATTACTAAAGATTATCATTTAATGATACAAATTTTCTCTCTTTAGTACCATTAAAAGTATAAATTTCCTGACGATAAATAGCTGGTTTAATACCAACTTGATTTAAAGCTTCCCAAACTTTTTCCCACACTGCCTGTAAAATAATATTTTTATTATTATAATCATCTAAACATATACACAGCCAATACGCAGTAGCCCATTTGTTGACTTCTTTAAGAACAGTCATAGGAGCTGGGTCTTTAAGAACTCCATCTATAGATACTAAAACTGAATCAATAATTTTTCTAACTTGTTGTGGTTGATGGCGTGAATCAATATAAATTGTAGGCCATAACCAAAAATTTTCTTTATCACTAAAATTAAAAATATCGACACTAGCTACCGTACTATTTGGAATAGTTAAACTACAACCAATTCGAGTACGTAATTTAGTTGCTCGCCAATTAATATCTTCAATTATACCTTCATCATATGAGCCTATTTTCACCCAATCATTGACTTGAAACGGACGTTCTATGTGGATTGCTAACCCAGAAAATACATTGGATAAATTCATTTGAATTGCTAATCCAATAATTATAGCTACTACTCCAGATGTTGCTAATAAACTGGTGATCGGCCGTTCAAATACAAACCCTATGATCCCAAATATAGCCAATGTATAAATTATGAAAATCCACATATTATAAGCTAATCTTGGGATAGGTCGACCAGTTTTGATCTCTAATTTTTGCCATAAAAAATGATCCGCAGCAATATGAACAAAAACAGCTATTACTAACCACCATAATATATCAAAACCTATAGCAGTAGCTTCAACATATGCGGTAGGAATATGCGGAGCTATAAGTCTGCTAATTATAGAAACTTCACCTGATAATAGAAATAAAAAGGTTAATAAAATTTGGAAAATATAAATTACTGTGAAATAAGATTTAAATGAATAATTTCTATTAATTATAGATAGTAAGATTATAAAAAAGATAGTTAATAAACAGATTATTTTAGAACTGGATTGTGGAATAAAAGCTAGTAATGATAATTCATTGTCCTTTACCACAACTAACATATTGAAACGAGAATATTCAACCATTGCTTCTTGGGTTTTTAAATGTCTAGGATTACCCAAAGAATCTTTTAAAGTAATATCTTGGAAAGACAATACAAAATCAATAATACCATTATATTTAGGACTAAGAACTTGAAATTCCTGTAATTTTTTCACTAAAGAAGTTTTTAAAAATAGTCCCATTCCAAGAGCATCACTAACATAAATCAAATTGTGATGCGGTAATTTACGATGCCGAAAGCTTATTCCAAAGGTATGTTGTCGGAACGTATTGTATTTAGGGATGAAATCTGCTTTAAAACGTCCTTTAATATGATAAAGCTGGTATTTCAGATCATCTTCATTAATTTCTTCAACCAGTTGTAATTTAATTGGTTCTATCGCATTTAAAAATTCCAAATCTTGTGGAGCAATATTATCTCTAAATCTAAACCATAGATAAAAATCTAAAGTATGAGTCAAAGTTGATAAATCTATATCACTTATTTTATTAATTTTAATCCCAGTATAAACCACATTGGTTTTATACATATCTTTCCCATTTATAAGCAATATCTGTTTATTATCTCGTAATTTTTTTAAATCATTAATATCACTAAGATTTGGTATATCTTTAAATTGAGTAGTAGCTGAAATAATAGTATTATTCTTATAAACTCCCATAAAAATAGGTTTTTGAGCGTTACCTAGTTCATCAAAATAATTAAAACCTGCCAATCCTTCGATAGCATTATCAATATTTCTTAAATCATTAGCTAAATATTGTTGTAATTTCCGTCTTTCTTGTTCTAAATTATTGCCAGTAATATTGGATTTTTTAATCGCATCAATCAACATCATAGCAGCATCATAAGAAAAAACCGTATGCCAATCAATCATGCTGACTTTATGAAAAGTTTGATATTTTTCCTTAAAGTATAAAGCCTGTCCACCAGCACTATCAAAAATTAAAGGGGTAGCTACATATAAACCATCAGTATAATAACCAGGAGTTTTTTGTTCTTTTGGATAATTTTTAAAGCTTTGAGGAAAATCAGTTAATGCTAAAGCATCTGGAGCTACCATGATATTTTTTATATTTAAATCTTTAATAAGTTTAACTAATTGAATACCTTCTTTAGCATGAGTAGCTAAAAAAATAATTCCAGCTTCAGCAGATTTTATTTTTAATTCTTGAGTAATTTGTTGTAATTTTTGTGCTAAATGAGGATCATCTTCTTGAAATGTCCATTGATGATTAATTTTCAGTTTTAAATCACTTGCTGTTTGCAGAAAAACTTCAGCCAAATATGAACCATAAGTGTTATTGCTACTAATTATGCTCACTTGTTCAGGCTGAAAAACATGTTGGATATAATTAGCTAAAAAGCGACCTTGTAAATTATCATCAAAGATAGTACGGAAATACCATTCATTATTTTGAGTTACTTTCATGGTAGTGGAAAAAGGAGTTACTGCTGGGATATGATATTGTTTATAAATTTCTCCACCACTTAAAGAACTATCGCTAAATCGATGGCCAATAACAGCAATAGCTTGATTTTGCTTGACTATTTCCAAAGCTTTTTGTTTAGCAATTTTAGCATTATTTTGATCATCAAATATATCTAAAACTATTTTATGACCATTAATGCCACCTTCTTTATTTACTTCCTTTACATATAAATTAGCTCCTTCTACCAAAGATTTACCATGCGAAGAATTAGCTCCAGAAAGTCCAACAATAAAAGCAATATGGATGGCACTAGTTGTTTGTAAATAATATATTGTACTAATTACAATCAAAATGATGGCAACAGATATACTAATTATTTTGAATTTCATGGCTAGAATTTTATAACAAATAATTAATAGACATCTTTCCTAAATAACAAAATATGTATGGTTGTATTAACGACGTGAACAATTAATTACAGATTTTATGTAGGATGTAATGAGTTTACGAATTAGATATTTCGAGTCACATTAGATACACGATTGATGCAATTCATACTGCATCCTACATTTATATACACTTATTTGGGAAAGATATCTAATTGTGAATGGTTAACAGTGAATTTTGTTAATGAAAGTCAAAATCATTAGTAATTAATCATTTTTCATTCACTAATTCACAATTAAAAATCCCGAACACCTATTCATCTGCTACAAGCTGTTCAGAAATATTTTTTAATTCAGTTTTAGGAATTTGTTCTTCAATCATTAGTTCGGTCAAAGCTGGTAAATCGTTTAAATTTTTGAGGTTAAAATGATTCAAAAAACCACGAGTTGTACCGTATAAAGCTGGTCGACCAGGAGTGTTGCGGTGAGCCAATACCCGTATCCAATTATATTCCAGCAAACGACGCATCATATCGGTGCTAACACTGATTCCACGAATAGCCTCAATTTCAGAACGAGTTATTGGTTGTCGATAAGCGATTATTGCCATAGTTTCTAATAATACTCGGGAATAACGGGTTGCTCTTTCTGGTTGTAATTGTTTTAACCAAGGAGTCAAATCAGCTCTAGTTTGAAATCTATAACCACTAGCTACTTGTACTAATTCTATACCTTTTCCAGTATAATCCTGAATTAGCTCTTTTAAAGTATTGCGGATAGCTTTCCGTTCTGGAGGCACAGTATCTTCAGTAAATAATTCTACCAAATGATCGACATCTAAAGGTTTACCAGCAGTAAATAAAGCAGCTTCAATAATAGTTTTTAATTCAGGCATCTTTAGTTTCCAAACTAACCACTTTAATAACAGCAAAAGCTTGTGGTTGCACGATTTTTATTAATGATTCCTTAGTAAGTTCTAAAATTGCCAGTAATGTTACTACTACTCCTGCACGTCCTTCCTCTATAACAAACAACTTTATGAAATCAATTTGTTGCAATTGTTTTAACTGTTCTAATACTGCACTCATGCGTTCTCGTACTGATAAAGGTTCTTTGATTACTTGATGTGAAGTAAATAAAGTAGCTCGTTGCATTACATCTTGCATAACTTCTAATAACTCATCCAAACTGACTTCTGGTGGTGCAATTTGTCTAGGAATATCTGGATGTTCCACCGAGCCAGTAAACAAATCTCGCTCAAGTCTAGGTAAAGCATCTAAATCTTGGGCAGCTTGTTTATATTGAGCGTATTCCCGTAGTTGTTGTATCAATCTACTACGAGGATCATCTTCTAGTTTAATATCTTCTGAAATTGGCAATAAAGACCGAGATTTAATTTCTACCAAAGTTGCTGCCATTACTAAATATTCAGCCGCTAAATCTAAATGCAAACCTTCAATTAACTCAATATATTTTAAATATTGGGTAGTTATAGTGGAAATTGGAATATTAGTAATATCAAAATTTTGGTTCTGAATCAAATATAATAATAAATCCAAAGGCCCTTCAAACCCTTCCAGAAAAACTTGCAGAGCATCAGGCGGCACATACAAATCAGCAGGCCAAGCCTTAAATAGTGAACCTTGTACTACTGCATTTTTTCCTTCTGGAATGGCAATATCCATTAGCGGTAGACCAAACCCATTACTTGACGTACTTCTTCTAAAGTTTCTCTAGCAGTATCACGAGCTTTTTCACAACCTTCATTTATTATTGCTCGTACTGATTCTGGTTCTTCAATAAAGTTTAAGGCTCGTTCTCGAATTGGGGCTAATTCTGTTAATATGCTTTCTATCACTGGCTGTTTACATTCTACACAACCGATTCCGGCTGAACGACAGTTTTCTTTTACCCAAGTTTTTTGTTCATCAGTAGAATAGATTTGATGAAATTGCCAAACTGGACATTTTCCTGGATCACCAGGGTCAGTACGACGAATTCTAGCTGGATCAGTTTGCATAGTCCGAATTTTTTGCTCTATACTTATTGGAGACTCGCGTAAAGAAATAGTATTTTGATAAGATTTAGACATTTTTTGTCCATCTAAACCTGGCATTTTACCAGTCTTAGTTAATAATGCTTCTGGTTCTGGTAAAATGGTTTTGCTTTCACCTTCTAAATAACCAAGTAAGCGTTTTTTATCTCCCAGTGAGATATTTTGTTGGGTTTCAACCAAGGCTTGAGCAGTATTTAAAGCTTCTCCATCACCTTGTTCTTGAAAGCTTTTTCTTAATTCTTTGTATAATTTAGCATTTTTCTTACCCATTTTACGGATGGCATCTCTGGCCTTATCTTCAAAATTAGCTTCCCGCCCATAAATATGATTAAAACGTCTAGCTAATTCACGGGTAAATTCAACATGAGCTACTTGATCCTCTCCAACTGGTACTAATCCAGCTTTATAAACTAAAATATCGGCACTTTGTAATAATGGATAGCCTAAAAATCCGTAAGTTGACAGGTCTTTATTCTGTAATTTTTGTTGTTGATCTTTGTAAGTTGGAATCCGTTCTAACCAACTAAGCGGAGTAGACATGGACATCAATAAATGTAATTCGGCATGTTCGGGAACTTTGGATTGAATAAATAAGGTTGCCTCACCAGGATTTATGCCAACTGCTAACCAGTCGATTATCATTTCCCAAACGTTTTGAGATATAATTCCTGTATTATCGTATTCAGTAGTGAGCGCGTGCCAGTCAGCCACAAAAAAATAACAGCTATATTCGTGTTGTAATTTAATCCAATTGTTTAATACGCCATGTAAGTGTCCTAAATGTAGTTTACCAGTGGGCCGCATACCAGATAAAACATGTTGTGAATTTGATGAGTTCATTTATTTTGGTTGTTTAAGTATTTTGTAATAGATTTGGGAATTTTCTTGAAATTATGTGTTAATTTACATGGAATGACATGATTTAAATATCAATGCTATCAACATAATGTTTGAAAATAGAATTTCAATGGACTATTTCTTAAATAGATAAATGTAACAAGTATAAGATGTGTCCTATGCAGCAATTTTATTGATTAGATAAACCAATTCATACCAAAATAATTTTAATGAAATTAATGAAATTAATGAAATAGAAAAAATAGTTATGATATTTTTAAGAGGTTAAAAGTATAATTATGACATATTCAGTAAATTTTAGAAACAATACTTCGGACAGTTTTTAAAGTTATAAAATTAGGTTTTATATCAGATGAAACTTTACAAGGATAATTGGGAAAAGATTTTGCTAGAATATTAATTTTGATAATAGGCAATTGCTACTTAAACAATACGGCCAAACAATAGGCAAAAGACTATTTATTAAAAACATTGGAATTATTCATTGAATTTAATGACTTTCATTCTGCTGGCATGATTATAAACAATTTTTTTCGTTTGAATCAAATAACCCAATGACATTGGGAATAAATGTTGGTGAGATTTAAGGAATGATTGTCCAAATTAGGATTTAAAAATTTATAAAATAAAGATATTAAAGCTATAATTAGCTTCGGTTTTAATTCTAAAAATTCTACAATCCTAAAAATTATGATTCTGACATTTTAAACAAGATTTAACGAATTAAATGATGGGCAAGATTTTAAATCAGATGATTTAATCATATCCTTTAAATCTTGTTCAAAACCTATTGAATTTCCATAACTTTCTGACTAGCAGTATTCACCAAATAATTCCGCATTAGAATATTGCATTCCAGCAACTAAATTTTACTCAATATAGACAGATAACTTTGTGTTTATTGAGTGTTATAATTTCAACTCTTAATTCGCATAACTAATATATTTAACTTTATTTTGCAGAATATTTTACTAATGCATCCATGTCTAATAATTTGCGATCTACTTTTAAATAAGCTACTTCATCTTCAATAATTACTACTGCTTCTTTTACTCCTTGTACTTGCATTAAACATTGATTCAATTTACTAGCTTGTGCAGTATTAATCTGCCCGATATTTAACAGATGACTAGTCAAATGGGATGGTTTTTGCATTGTCATTGCCAATAGAAACCAAATTACCACTAGAGTAGCACTGAAAGCAAATACAGAACTAATACCATAATACTGATGTAGCCAGCCACCACTAACTCCACCTAAAAATGCTCCAAAAAATTGGGAGCTAGAATAAACTCCCATTGCAGTACCTTTGCTATCTGCTGGTGCGATTTTGCTAATTAAAGATGGTAAACTAGCTTCTAAAAAATTGACAGCAGTAAAAAATAAAAATAACATTATGATAATTCCAACTAAACTATGATGTACATAGCTAAAACCAAGTTGAGATAAACCTAAAATTCCGACTGCTCCAACAAA
>JQIA01001776.1_pt1 | contig 11589 bp, 8 predicted proteins | sample 811431 | NCBI WGS metagenome assembly JQIA01 (sample SAMN02998118, study PRJNA258478) | marine sediment metagenome | biome: marine; feature: seafloor; material: sediment; isolation source: oil-polluted sediment collected from 3 locations (0.5 km, 0.7 km and 0.9 km)... | place: USA: Gulf of Mexico ... | reverse complement strand
GATCTAAAATAATTTCGCCCTCTTCTTCAATAGCTCTAGAATCTAATAATTTTGCATATAGTTTATTAAAGTAGTTATTCTCTTCAATCTTTAAATACCTTGTCTTAGCTTCATCACTCAAAGAATTATATACTCTTCTTTGTATGGTTCCCACAACTATTTCAATAAAAATCGCCATAATTACTAGACCCCAAAAGATGGACTGAATTATGGGATATTTCTCAAAAGCCCATTGATTTTCTGTATTGGCAAGTTCCTCCAATAATACAAAAGCTATTATTGAAAATAGGAGTACTCTTAAAAATGACATTATTAATTTCATAATGATGGGTTGTTTAAATCGTTATCAAATGGAATATTACTAACTTCTTCTATGTGAGATTTTTTAGCAGTGGCAACCCACCAAAAAAGTGCTACAAAAAACGTGAAAAATATAAGTAATGAAATAAGAGGGTAAATCTCTACTCCATCTATTTTTTCTAAATTTCCTTTTATAAATCGTAACATAATATTATTCGTTAACTGTTTTTACTTTTATATCAGTCCCTAATCGTTGTAGGTAAGCTATCATAGCAACTACTTCTCTATCCCTCATTTCTACAAATTCTTCTCCATTATCTGCAGCTGCCACTTTATCTGCCTCATAAGATTTAGCAAAATCTGGGTCACTATAAAGGTTTTGTTCTATTTGAGCACTTTGTTCTGCCATAGATTCTTCAGCATTTGCAATATCTTCATCTGTATATGGCACTCCTAAAGTTGCCATTGCTTCCATTTTAGTAACAATGTTAGATCTATCGTGTTTGTTTCTAATAAACCACTTATAAGAAGGCATTATTGATCCATCTGAAGTTGATTGAGGGTCATAAAAATGGTTAAAATGCCAGCTATCTGAATATTTACCACCTATTCTGTGTAAGTCTGGGCCCGTACGTTTAGATCCCCATAAAAAAGGATGGTCATACACAAACTCTCCAGCTTTCGAATATTCTCCGTATCGTTCTACTTCACTTCTAAAAGGTCTAATCATTTGCGAGTGACATCCCACACAACCTTCTCTTATGTATAAATCTCTCCCTTCTAACTCTAAAGGAGAATAAGGTTTAACACTCGATATTTGTGGAATATATTCGTCTACAATTAAGGAGGGTATTATTTGAACTGCTCCACCAATTAATATAGCAATGGTAGCATATAGGGTTAATTTTAATGGTCTTCTTTCCAACCAAGTATGGTATCCTTCTTTTTTGGTCTGTCTTTTGGTTATTTTCTCTAAGGCAGGTGCTTCAGCTAATTCATCTTCTACTTTACTTCCATTTCTTATGGTTTGAATCATATTATACACCAAAATTAACATCCCTATTATAAACATGGAACCTCCAATGGCACGCATCCAATACATAGGCATTATTTGGTTTACTGTTTCCAAAAAGTTACCGTAAACAAGGGTCCCGTCTGGATTAAATTGCTTCCACATAGAAGCCTGTACAAAACCTGCAACATACATAGGCAATGCATACATGATAATTCCCAAAGTACCTATCCAGAAATGGAAATTCGCTAATTTTAATGACCAAAGTTTGGTCTTAAACATTCTAGGCACCAACCAATAGATCATACCGAAGGTTAAAAAACCATTCCAAGCTAAAGCACCAACATGCACGTGTGCAATAATCCAATCGGTATAATGCGCTATAGCATTTACATTTTTAAGTGATAATAAAGGCCCTTCAAAAGTTGCCATACCATAACCAGTAATCGCTACTACCATAAACTTAAGAACAGGATCTGTTCTCACTTTATCCCAAGCACCACGTAAGGTTAACAATCCGTTTATCATACCTCCCCAGGAAGGTGCTAATAACATAATCGAAAATGCAACTCCTAAATTTTGTGCCCAATCTGGTAGGGCTGTATATAATAAATGGTGAGGCCCAGCCCAGATATAAATAAATATTAACGACCAAAAATGAACAATAGATAATCTATAAGAATATACTGGTCTATTCGCCGCTTTTGGAATAAAATAATACATTAATCCAAGAAATGGAGTAGTTAAAAAGAATGCTACTGCATTATGTCCATACCACCATTGCACTAATGCATCTTGAACCCCAGCATAAGCAGAGTAACTTTTAAAAGCACTTACCGGAAGTTCCATACTATTAACAATATGTAAAACTGCAACAGTAACGAAAGTGGCTAGATAAAACCAAATTGCAACATAAATATGTCGCTGTCTTCTTTTAATAATGGTACCAATCATATTGATACCGAAAACAACCCAGATTAAAGTGATGGCAATATCTATTGGCCATTCTAGTTCGGCATATTCTTTAGATGTAGTATACCCTAACGGAAGTGTAATCGCTGCAGCTACAATTATTAACTGCCAACCCCAAAAATTCAGTTTACTTAATAAGTCATTAAACATTCTAGCTTTTAAAAGGCGCTGAAGCGAATAATATACACCTGCAAAAATGGCGTTTCCTACAAAAGCAAAAATCACAGCATTGGTATGCAATGGTCTTAATCTACCAAAACTTAACCAAGAAATACCATCGGTTACATTAGGAAACAAAAACATAAAGGCTAATAAAAGCCCTACTGACATCCCCACAACACCCCAAACAAGGGTTGCATAAATAAAATTCTTTACGATTTTATTATCGTAATAAAATTGTTGTACTTCCATATTTAATTTGGTTTTTTTGTTTTGGTAGTATTTGTTTTGGTAGTATTTGTTTTCTTATCGTATTTTACTAATTCATCATCAAAAAGCATTCGTATAGAGGGTGTATAAACATCATCATATTGACCTTTATTAACAGAGATAATAAAAACAATAAAAAAGCCTAAAGCGATTACAATGCTAATTGCTAATAACAAATAAATAATATTCATATTTACTTTAATTAAATGGCTAAGATAAATTCCCTTAAATATACTAAATATGACAAATATCAGGTTTTTAATTTTTCTTTAACACTTTACCCTCGTAACCTGTAGCTATAGTTGTAAAAACGACAATACTTATTGAACTTAAGGGCATTAGAATCGCAGCGATAACTGGAAGTAAATTTCCAGTAACCGCAAAATAAAGTCCTGTGATGTTATAAATAAATGAAAAAACAAAACTCCATTTTATAATTTTCAATGATTTTTTGGAGACATTTAAATAACTAGGCAAGTTCGAAAAATGCGAGGCATCTAAAATTCCATCACAGGCTGGTGAAAAAACATTGATATTTTCTGAAACAACTATACCCACATCACTTTGTGCTAATGCTCCAGCGTCATTTAAACCATCGCCTATCATCATTACTCTTTCTCCTTTTTGTTGTAAGTCCCTTACAAAATCTAATTTTTGTTGTGGATTTTGTTGAAATAATAAAGTGGTTTCCTTTGGTAAAATTGATGCTAACCTTACTCTTTCTCCTTCGTTATCACCAGAAAGAATCGCTAATTTTGATTGATTTTTTAATCCTTCAAAAACATCGTTCAATCCCTCTCTATAGGTATTTTGAAAAATATAACAACCTTTATACTTTCCATCAATCTGCAAATATACCGACGTCTGTAGGATATTTTGTTCTACTTTATAATTCACAAATTTTGCAGACCCAACCTTAACCTCAATTCCTTCATAAGTTGCTTGAATTCCTTTTCCTATAATTTCTTCAAAAGCGTCAAACTTAATTATTTCTTTTACAGAAAGAGTATCGTATAATTGTCTACTCAAGGGATGGTTCGAGGCTCTTACTAAATTAAACAATAAGATATCTTCCTTTTCTGAAATTACTTCCCCTTCATAGGAGATTACACTTTTTTTATTGGTAGTAATGGTGCCTGTTTTATCGAAAACAATGGTCGTTATTTTAGCTATTCGCTCAATGACATTCGCATTTTTTAAATAGAATTTCTGTTGTCCAAAAATTCGAAGTATATTTCCTAAAGTGAATGGCGTAGCTAATGCAATTGCACAAGGACAAGCAATAATTAAAACTGCAGTAAAAACATTCAATGCCTTAGTGGAATCGTAGTATAACCAAAAAGCAGTAGATATAAAAGCAATCGCAAGAACTACAATGGTAAAGCGCTTACTAATACTATCGATTAAACTATTAAAAGCTTGTACTTTATCTTCTTTAAAAGCTTCGTTGCCCCAAAGCTGTGTTAAATAACTTTGTTCTACAGATTTTAAAGCTTCAATTTCTATGACTCCAGAAAGCTGCTTCCCTCCTGCAAAAAGTTTATCTCCAGACACCTTTTGAACTGCTACAGCTTCTCCAGTAACAAAACTATAATCTATAAGGGCATTGCCGTTAATTAATATCCCGTCGACAGGAATTAATTCATCGTTTCGAATTAATAATCGATCTCCTTTCTTTATTTCATAAACCTGAACGGTTTCTTCATTTTTATAAGTATCTATCCTAGTCACAGCAATAGGAAAATAGGATTTATAATCTCTTTCAAAAGATAAAAAGGAATAGGTTCGCTGTTGAAAATATTTTCCAATTAATAAAAAGAAGATTAATCCCGTTAGGCTATCAAAAAAACCAGAGCCTAAATCAAATACGACCTCAGCAACACTTCTTAAAAACAAAACCGATATTCCTATAGCAATAGGAACATCGATATTTAATATTTTAGATCGCAACCCTTTATATGCAGAAACAAAATAATCCCAGCCAGAATAAAACACCACAGGAATTGAAAAGAGAAGCATAATCCACCTAAAAACCAATTTATATCGATCCAACCAAAATTCACTTACCTCAAAATATTCTGGAAAAGACAAGAACATGATATTTCCAAAAGCAAATCCTGCAACTCCTAATTTATAGATTAATTGACGATCTACTGCTTTTTTTCCAGAGGTATAATCTTCTAATGAAATATAAGGTTCATAGCCAATAGAACTCATTAAATGTACCAATTGCTTTAAAGATAAATCTTCAGAATTAAAAGTAATTCTAACGGTTTTCTTCGGAAAATTAACCTGGGATGTGGTGACCGAATTCTGAAGTTTATTTAAATTTTCCAACATCCATATACAAGAACTACAATGTATGGTGGGTATGTAAAAAGTAATGATTTGGTGTTTCCCATCATCAAATTCTAATAACTTCTTTACGATATCTTGGTTGTCGAGAAAATCGTATTTACCTGAAATTTCAGAAGGGGTAGTCCCTGGAGCAGATTGTATATCGTAATAGGAAGTTAAATCATTTTCAGAGAATATTTCATAAACGGTTTTACAACCATTACAGCAGAAGGTTTTTTCATCCGAAATTATTTCAATGGCATCACATTTATCACCACAATGATAACAATTCAAAACATCTTTAGCTCTATTCATAAATTGAGTGCAAATATCGAATTTGAACAAATAATTATAAATGACAAATATCAGTTATTTATTATTATTTTTGCTAAATGAGTAAGTGTGAAAGTTGCATTGTTAGAAAATTTACAGGTTTAAATACATTAAGTAGTGAAGAGCTTAAATGTATCTCTGATGGAAAAACATCTAGAACTTTTAAAAAAGGGGAAGTAATTTTTGATGAAGGAGAAAATTTAAAAGGTATTTATTGTGTTAGAAATGGTATTGCAAAACTCTCTAAATTAAGCACTAACGGTAAAGATCAAATTATAAAATTTGTAAGTAACGGTGAAGTTTTAGGACAACGCTCTGTAATTGCCCAAGAGCCAACAAACCTGAGAGCAGTTGCCGTTAATGACATGAACTCATGTTTTATTCCTAAAAATATCATCTTAGATAATTTACATAGTAATTCAGATTTTTCTTTGGAAATGCTCCATAACTTAGCCCATGAATTAAAAGAAGCAGATGATGTAATTGTAAATATTTCTCAAAAATCTGTAAAGCAACGTATCGCTGAAACCCTATTGCATTTAGAAGAAAGTTTTGGTGTAGACCAAGAAGGTTTTATGGTTATTCAGCTTTCTCGAGAGGATATCTCAAATATTGTAGGTACCGCAACAGAGTCTTGTATACGAATGCTTTCTGAACTTAAAAAAGAAAAACTTATCGCAACTTCAGGTAAAAGAATCCAAGTTACAGATGTGGTTAAAATGCGAAAACTATCAGAGGGGATTTAATCTTCCTCATTTAAAAAAAGGTAGCGATACATATTTGCCAGTTTTTTCTAGTATTGAATATTAATAAAATCCTTAATAATTACTCATGTTCATACTTTGTATTACAAAATTCACACTCCCATTCTGTACCTTTCTTTTTTAGCTCAAGGCCATAAGCATATTTTGCAGCAAGGGCTTGAACCCAACCTTTATGCTGTTCAATATTATTTAGGTCAATATCTTCTTTTTGAACGGCTTTGTAAAACTCACCTCCATATTCCAATCTTCCCCAACAGTTAGGGCATAACCCATGTGGTACTTCTTCTCTTTTTTTTCCCTTTTTAATGTAATCCATTAAATTTGACAATACACTCATAATATTCTATTTTAAGTCCAATTTAGTTGTTTTCTTTCTTCCCAATATAATTTAGGATTAATTCTAATTGATTTTAATGTCATATCTCTACGATAAAAATTTTAAAATCAAATCATTTATTTTTTCTGGTTTCTCCTCTTGTATATAATGTTTAGCCTCTATTATATGTATGTTTGAATCTTCTATCCCCATATCTAATTTCACTTGCTCCATCATTTTATCAATTACAAGAAATTTATCGTGTTTTCCCCAAATGAGTAGCTTTGGTATCGACAGGCTTTTTATAACTTCTTGGTAATTAGGTAAATCATTACAAGAATTTGAAAAAAAATGATACATCGCTCCTGTTTTTCCTTCTAACAGCGGTGTTCTATAACCCATTAGATCATCATTACTTAAGGTGTTTTTAATCAATGATTGATTGAACAATCCATTTAATAAAACACCATTTGTTAGACTATAACTATATAACTTCATTACAAACTTTGCTAAAAAACCTTTTTTAAATCTAATTGGCGGTTTAAATCCTTCTTCATAAATAACTGAATTTAAAATTATTAATTTAGAGACCCTATGGGGTGCTAACGAAAGTAGCTCCCAAGTCCATAATCCACCGGCATCATGGAAAACATGACTCCATTTATCAATTTTTAAAAAATCCATTAATTCCAAGATGCGTTTCGCATGTTCTTTTGGTTCATAGATTTCATATCCCTTTGGAGAATCACTAGATCCAAAACCGAGCATGTCTGGCGCAATAACTCTATGGTTTTGGGATAATTCACCAATCATTTTCCTATATAACCAAGAAGATGTTGGAACGCCATGTAATAATAAGAGAACGGTCCCTTGACCTTTGTCTATGTATTTAATAGTTCCTTGAGAACTTGCGAATGTTTTCTTCGTTAGAATAAATTCTGAATAATTCATGTTTATATATCCGTTAATTATCAAATATTGTTTCCAAAGTGTTTTTATAAAACCCTTCAAATACGGTTTGCATTGTTAAAAATACTAATTCTTTTTTTGCCCTTATTTATCCCCTTTTATACTCTTTTATTCTCTTAAAATTTCTTTATACTTATTAAAAAATTAGGTTCATTTAAAGATAAATTATTTTACCTTTAGGCATATTTTTTATTGAAATGGATGAAAAACTAATCTCTAAAAAAAAGCCGGCCTTTCCTATAACCAAAGAGTTATCTACCTACTTGACTGCAAACGGAAGGAACGTAAAAATCCCCATTCATTACGATGATTTATTACGCTTTCAAGACTCTATAGCTATTTATGATGAAAATGGAAATGACACCTTATGGCTCAGCACTTTTTTTTCTGAACACGAACGAAAAGATATTGATCTTGGATTAAAAAGAATATATACCATTTTACATGCGGATGGTAACGATTCTACCCTACCCTATTTAAGTGTGGATAGTATCGACTATTGTACTTTTGGAAATACAAAGCCTTTCCGTGTTAAAATTAGAAATATATTAAATGATAATTACACTTTTTATTATTTAAAAAAAGCGGATGCCTCTAGAGTTTATGGATTGGAATTAGAACATCTTTTATCTCCAAATCATATAGAATTTTTAATCTATAAGGACACCCTTATCGAAGAACATATCTCTGGTATTCCTTGTGATGTTTTTATAGAGAATGATTTAGAAAACTGCTCCCTACAAGATAAAAAAGAATTGGCTAAAGAGTTTGTGAAATTTAATGAGCGATGTTTTGTAAGGCTATTAGGAGACATGAGAGCCTATAATTATGTAGTGGTTTTAACTCATGATTTTGATAGAATACAATATAGACTTAGAGCTATTGATTTTGACCAACAGTCTTTTGAAGGAAACTCGAAAGTTTATAAACCTCAATATTTAAAGGAAAACAATACCCTCGTAAAAATGTCATTAGAATTGCTTCAAAGAGGTTCTATAGAACAATACGAAAACGAAGAAAGATCCCTATTAGCCAAAAGAGCTATTAATAGTTCTTACCGACTTGATCAATTAATTAAATGCATGCAGCAAGATCATATTTCTACAACAGATAAAATAAATCAGTTAAAAGGAGAATTATATGATCTTACCAAAGATGTCAATTTTAAAAAATCTACCAATATGGGGGATATATTAAAAAGCGCATTAGATTTTATCATTAGAAATTACAAAACCGAGAATCCATATATTATTAATTAATGTTTAATTTAAAAAACACCTCGTTTGTGTCGGGGAAATTAAAATGAAAATAAAAAAGATACTAGTTGCCAACCGTGGTGAAATTGCCATTAGAGTATTACGAGCTTGTACCGAAATTAATGTAACTACTGTAGCCATTTTCACCTATGAAGATCGCTATTCTCAACATCGCTATAAAGCCGATGAATCCTATCAAATTGGGAATAATAATCAACCTCTAAAACCCTATTTAGATATTGATGAGATTATTGGTTTGGCAAAATCTAAAAATGTAGACGCTATTCATCCTGGCTATGGTTTTCTTTCTGAAAACTCAAATTTTGCAAGAGCTTGTGCTGAAAACGGAATTATTTTTATAGGCCCTAGTCCTGAAGTAATGGATGCTTTAGGAGACAAAATAACTGCAAAAAAAATAGCTTTAAAATGTAATGTCCCTGTTATTGAAGGTAATAAAAAGAAATTAACTTCATTAAAAGTGGCTCTTTCTGAAGCTCAGAAAATTAGTTATCCACTAATGCTAAAAGCAGCTTCTGGTGGTGGCGGAAGAGGTATGCGTATTGTTAGAGCTCCAGAGGATTTAGAAACTAATTTTGATTCTGCACGTAATGAATCTTTAAATGCTTTTGGGGACGATACCATGTTTTTAGAAAAATATGTAGAAAACCCTAAACATCTAGAAGTACAAATAGTTGCCGATAATCATGGAACTATTCGTCATTTACACGAAAGAGATTGTTCTGTACAACGTCGACACCAAAAAGTAGTTGAAATTGCCCCTTCCTTTAATGTTTCTACCAAGGTAAAGCAAGAGCTTTACAAATACGCTTTGGCGATTGCTAAAGAAGTAAATTACAACAATATAGGAACCGTTGAATTTTTAGTAGACAAAGAAGATAATGTTTATTTTATTGAAGTAAACCCTCGCATCCAAGTAGAACATACCGTTACAGAAATGGTGACAGGTATTGATCTTGTTAAAACTCAAATATTTGTTGCTGGTGGATATCAATTGTCCGACAAACAAATAAAAATTCATGACCAAGAATCTATTCAAACTTATGGCTTTGCATTACAATGTAGAATAACCACAGAAGATCCCGAAAATAATTTCACTCCAGATTATGGAACCATCAACACGTATCGCTCTGCTTCAGGTATGGGAATACGTTTAGATGCTGGTAGTATCTATCAATCTTATAAAGTGAGCCCGTTTTTTGATTCTATGCTGGTAAAAGTGTCCGCTCATGGTAGAACTTTGGATGGTGCGGTTCGGAAAATGGTTCGTGCCTTAAAAGAATTTAGAATTCGAGGAGTAAAAACCAACATTCACTTTTTACAAAATGTAATTCAACATCCCGAGTTTTTCGAAGGAAAAGTAACGGTTAATTTTATACAGAATACCCCAGCACTTTTTAAAATAAAGCTCTCTCAAGATCGATCCTCAAAAATGATTAATTATTTGGGTGAAGTGATTGTTAATGGAAATCCAGATGTAAAGTTTATTGAAAAAACTAAAGTATTTAGAGATGCAAAAGTTCCTTCCTTCGATCAATTCTCCGAATTTCCAAAAGGCACAAAAGATCTACTTACCAAAATAGGACCAGATAAATTTAGTACTTGGTTAAGAAACGAAAAGAAAATACATTATACCGATACTACGATTCGGGATGCACATCAATCTCTTTTAGCTACACGAATGAGAACCTTTGATATGCTTAAGGTTGCAGAGAGTTTTGCTAAAAATCATGCCAATACCTTTAGTATAGAAATGTGGGGAGGAGCAACCTTCGATGTTTGTTTGCGTTTTCTTCATGAAAGCCCTTGGTCTCGTTTAAGAGACCTTCGTAAGGCCATGCCCAATATATTATTTCAGATGTTATTACGAGGATCTAATGCGGTTGGTTATAAGGCATATCCCGATAATTTAATAGAAAAATTTGTAGATAAGTCTTGGGAAAATGGTATCGATATTTTTAGAATATTCGATTCTTTAAACTGGGTAAAAGCGATGGAGCCTAGCATAAAATATGTAAGAAACACAAATGGCGCTTTGGCGGAAGCCGCAATAAGTTATACCGGCAATGTTTTAGATAAAAATCAAACCAAATACAACCTCAACTATTATACACAATTAGCAAAAGATTTAGAAAATGCTGGAGCGCATATCATTGCCTTAAAAGATATGGCAGGGCTTTTAACTCCTTATGCAGCAACCGAGTTAATTGGTGCGCTAAGAGACACGGTAAAGCTCCCCATCCACTTGCATACCCATGACACTTCTTCTCTTCAATCTGCCACTTATTTAAAAGCTATTGAGGCGAATGTGGATGTAATTGATGTTGCACTTGGAGGCTTATCAGGATTAACTTCTCAACCTAATTTTAATTCGATTGTGGAAATGATGAAATATCATGAACGTTCTCATGATTTTGATATCACAAAATTAAATCAGTTTTCGAATTATTGGGAAGACATTCGGGAGTATTATTATCCTTTTGAGTCGGGTTTAAAATCTGGTACTGCCGAAGTGTTTCAACACGAAATACCAGGAGGACAATATTCCAATTTACGACCCCAAGCAGATGCTTTAGGATTGGGTGCACGATTTGATGAAGTAAAAACTATGTATGCCAAAGTAAATACTATGTTTGGTAATTTAGTTAAAGTAACACCAAGTTCTAAAGTAGTTGGTGATATGGCAATTTTTATGGTTACCAATAATTTAACACCGGAAGATGTGATGGAAAATGGCGAAGAGATTTCTTTTCCAGATTCGGTAATCGATTTCTTTAAGGGAGATTTAGGACAGCCTGTTGGTGGATTCCCTAAAAAATTGCAAAAAATCATCTTAAAGAATCATAAACCTTATAAAAACAGACCTAATGCAGATCGGAAGAG
>JQIA01001775.1_pt1 | contig 11596 bp, 16 predicted proteins | sample 811431 | NCBI WGS metagenome assembly JQIA01 (sample SAMN02998118, study PRJNA258478) | marine sediment metagenome | biome: marine; feature: seafloor; material: sediment; isolation source: oil-polluted sediment collected from 3 locations (0.5 km, 0.7 km and 0.9 km)... | place: USA: Gulf of Mexico ... | reverse complement strand
CAAATTGTCATACCCACGAAAGTGGGTATCCAGAGACTCTAGATTCCCGTTTTCACGGGAATGACATGAATTTTCCCTTAACTTAATGGCATTGGGGCAGAGACGTAGGTCTGCCCCTACAGAATATAATAATTTCAATATGGTAGGGGCGAACCTATGTGTTCGCCCTGCTTAATGGCATTGCATTTGATAGAGGTGGGAAACAATTACTAAATATTCCTAGTCATGTTTTAAAATTTCTATAAAACCCATTTTATCTTAAAATAACTATCCCCCAAATTTTTAATTTTACAAATTCTTATTTTGATAATTAGCTTATGATAAACTAGTTGTTGTTTGGAAATCATTAAAAAAACAGTAAATAACCAATTAAATTTTTACAGGATAGCAATGGATAAAAAATTACTTGATATACTAGTTTGCCCAGTTACTAAAGGACCATTAATTTATGATAAAGACAAGCAGGAACTGCTTTGTAAGAGTTCTAGATTAGCTTATCCAATTCGGGAAGAGATTCCAGTAATGTTACCAGATGAGGCTCGCCAGTTAAGTTTAGAAGAAGTTGAGCAACTGAAATGATTAAAGTATTATTTGTTTGTATGGGCAATATATGTCGTTCACCAACTGCTGAAGGCATATTTACTGACTTGGTTAAGCAAGCAGGTTTAAGTGAACAAATTTATATTGATTCTGCTGGTACTCATGATTATAATATAGGTAAATCACCAGACTTACGTTCACAAAAAACGGCTTTACAGCATGGCATTGATATAAGCCAGTTATCGGCTCGTCAAGTGACTACTGATGATTTAATCAAGTTTGATTATGTACTAGCAATGGATCGAGGTAATTTGCAAATACTACATTCCTTATGCCATTCAGGAAATGAGCATAAAATCCATTTATTTCTTGATTTTGCTTCTGAATTAAATATACAAGAAGTCCCCGATCCTTATGAGGGAAGAGAAGGGTTTGAACATGTATTTAGTTTAGTAGAAACTGCTAGTAAAGGCTTGTTAGCAGAAATATCTAAACATTCTTAGTGTCGGGAACGATAAGTTATCCGACCTTTATTTAAATCGTAAGGTGTTAATTGTACTGTAACCTTATCGCCAGTTAATATACGAATATAATGCTTACGCATCCGTCCTGAAATATGAGCTGTTACAATATGATCATTTTCTAGTTTAACGCGGAACATTGTGTTAGGTAGGGTTTCAGTTACAACCCCTTCCATTTCAATACTTTCTTCTTTAGGCATATTACTCTGTTTGTTAAGTTAAAATTCTGGAGAACTGTAGACATTATATTACTCACTCACTTAAAGTCAACGTTTTTTTTAAAATATATGCAAAAAATCAGATTAGATAAATGGTTGTGGGCTGCTAGATTTTTTAAAACCCGTAGTTTAGCAACTGCTGCAATCAATGGTGGTAAAGTGCATCTAAATTCACAACGCACTAAACCAGCCAAAGAAATACATATTAATAATGAATTAACTATTCGTAATGGTAATTATGAACGTACAGTAATTGTACAAGGTTTGTCTGATCAACGACGGCCTGCTAAGGAGGCTATTTTATTATATGAAGAAACTCCAGCAAGTATTGCTCAACGAGAAAAAAATTCAGAATTATACCGTCAAGCTGCTGCATTACGTCCACGTGGTACTGGTAGACCAACTAAGAAGCAACAACGTGATATCCATAATTTTGTTAGAGTAACTACCAATGATGAATAGTTTATTCTGCTAAAACAGCTTGTTGTTTAATAAATAACTGGCTGATTCCATCTTTAGCAAGACCTAACATAGTTTGTAGTTCATCAGCACGAAAAGCATGCCCTTCAGCAGTACCTTGAATTTCAATATAGGCAAAACCATCGTTCATAACAACATTCATATCAGTTTCAGCATCAGAATCTTCATGATAATCCAAATCTAAAATTGGTACACCTTTATAGATACCAACTGATATAGCAGCAAGAGCACCATGGATAGGATTCTTGACGATTTTTTTCTGCTTTAATAAATATTGCACGGCATCAACCAAAGCGATATAACTTCCTGTGATTGAAGCCGTACGAGTACCTCCGTCAGCTTGAATTACATCACAATCCAGAGTTATGGTATGTTCTCCTAAAGCTTCTAAATTCACTATTGAACGCAGTGAACGTCCGATTAAGCGTTGGATTTCTAAAGTACGTCCTCCCTGCTTACCACGACTAGCTTCACGCATCATACGTTCATTAGTTGAACGAGGCAACATTCCATATTCTGCTGTGACCCAACCAGATTTTTTATCTTTTAAAAACCTTGGAACTTTTTCACTAACAGTGGCATTACAAATAACTTTAGTATTACCAAATTCTACTAATACTGATCCCTCTGCATGTTTAGTATAATGACGAATTAAATTAATTTTACGAAGCTCATTGGGAGAGCGACCGCTTGGACGCATAAAAAATCCTCATTTGGTAAATCTTTAAGATTCAATTGTTCAGAAAGATGATAGAATAACCTCTAGCTTTAAAGTAAAGGAAGTTCTTAAGAATAGGTTATCATAATATGTAAATAATCTATAATGCAACTTGTATTGGGGTAATAAGAAATGCTTAGAATACTTTGTGTTTTATTACAATTTTTACCGTTGTTTGTGATAGCGGAAAATGATGAATGGTTTCTTATGGGAAGGCATGGTGGATGTTTATCAATAAATTCACTTGCTGAATACAAACCAATTTTGCAGGATGTTCAAAAACCAATAGAACTGGTGGAAAAATTAAGAAAAAAAGGAGATAACCCAATTGTAGATAATTTAGCTGATGCTGTTATAACTGTTTAAATTTTCAGTTTCCACCAGATATTTTGGAGTTTGAAAGCCAATACGAAACCCAAGTTTTTTCTGATTACAAAATCATTAGTTTTAAAGAAATATATATTCCTAACTATATTAGTCAAGAAAAAGATTTTTTATGCTACAAGGACGATTTATCATTTTATAGCTTTAAACATGGACCAAGTACAAGTCTTTTAAATGATCCAAAACATCCCGAGAAAAATTTTCAAGTAACTTTTGGTTTTAAGATTTTAGGAAATGAAATAAATACAAAAAGTCTTTATGATTTAAGAATTTTTTATAATAGCTATATTAAAGAAGGGATAAAAAAGTGTAGTTTACAATAATTAACTTGAGTTCTACGCATAGATTATAAAAACTGTCCGATTACGCTTCGCTAATCAGACCTACGATACTGGTTTAGCTATATTTAATAAATTACCTGGTTTCGTTATCACTTTGCGCAACCTATAATTTTGTTCTATAACAAAAAATCCACATCAGTTAAAAATAGCTGGTATAACAAGTAATTTATAATTTATGATAAATCAATATTTGTATTTAAAGTTATAACTTGATATGCTTAAAAGTTTGTGTTCGTTGAATTTTTAACTTAATTTTAAATTAAATTTATAACAACTATAATGGAGTATTATGAGTTTTATCACAGTTGGTAATGCACTAGGCTGTACAATTAATTCACATCGTCGTGGTTGGGAAGGTAGTATATGTAAAAATGCTGAAACTTGGAATTGTTCGGCTAAACAACAATTTAGAACAGATTATTGTCAACAAGGAGATCCACGTTGTTATCATATTCATATTTTTGAAGAAGCTAATCCTTATTGTTTGATTGATGATTTAGGTATTGGATGGTTACTTGAACCATATCCAGAAGTTTTAAATGACCAAATTTTATTATTTTGGGGTAAAAGATTTCAAGAGCCAAGAGGAATTAGTGATATAAATGCTAGACCTAAAGATTATGTATTTGGAGCTTATCGAGTAAAAAATGTTTCACCACAAAAAATTAATGAATTTAAAACTTTATGGAAAATAGAACCTTATCCAGATGGTTGGACACGTTTTCAACTACCATATATTTTAACTGTATATTACAAAAGTATTATTGGTGGAGTATACCTTAAAGAAGTTAATCGGGTAGCTGTAGAAAATATGTTTGAAAAAGCATCTGAACAATCCAAAAACCCAAATCCAAATTGGAATAGTCAAAAAGATATCGAACGATTTGAACATTTTCATGCTAATTTACATGAATGGTTTGAAATTGCAAGAGAAAGTACTCAAAAATTACAACAAAATGTAGTACGTCCATATACTAGTAAAACTAATACCTCGCCAACATCAAAAAGCCCATTTGATGGTTTAAAAAATTTAGATGTTAAAAAATCTGCAACCAATACAACTCCAGCTACAAACAAATTAACAGATAGAATTAGTATAACTTATCCATTAATTGAAAAAGATTCTGTTAAAGAAAAACTTAAAGCTAATTATAGTAAAGAAATCTTAGATGCAGTATTAGCAGTATCATTGACTAAAAATATTTTAATTATTACTGGCAATCCTGGAGTTGGTAAAAGTACTTTAGCAATAGATTTAATAGATGATCAAGAACGTAAATTAATAGTATCAGTCGGTTCTACTTGGAGAGGTAGAGAAGATTTATTAGGTTATGTAAATCCTATCAGCAATGAATTTGAGCCAACTGATTTTACTAAATTTTTACATAAAGCAGAAGTTTCGTGGCGTAAAAATGATAAACGACCTTATTTAGTTATTTTTGAAGAATTTAATCTAAGTCAGCCAGAATATTGGTTTGCTGATGTTTTAGTACGTTCACAATATCCTGATGATCAAGATAAAATGCGAACTATTGAATTAGGTGGCAAAAATATTCGTGGTATAACTACAAATAGTAGTAGGGTATCAATATCTCCAGCTTTACGTTTTATTGCAACAATTAATAATGACCATACAACCCTATCCTTATCACCTCGTGTTTTAGACAGAGCCTCTATTGTTGAGTTAACTTTAGAACCCAGAATAATTTTAGAACGTGCTAGATTAGACGAATTGAATGAACAACAAATCATGTCTATTGAAGAATTAGATACTTTATTGAGATATAAAAATGCAATGTTCTCTTTACGAGCTGCTGATTCATTAAAACGTTGTTTAGAAAATTTGCATCTTTTAGATATGAACAGTGTGTGGGATGCTTTAGACATTGTTTTATTACAACAAGTGTTAACAAAAGTAAGGTTAATGGTAGGTGATCCAGCTAATGATAGTCTGATGCAGGGTTTAGAAGAATGGAGTGAAAACTATGGTAAATATTTGCGAAAATGTGCAGGTTTAATCAGTGGTTGGGCTGAAGCATTAAAAGATGGACAAGATGTTATACAAGCATAAATATTACGCAAATATATGATATTTTAAAAAATATAAATAAACTACTTAATTTATTATAGATAATTTTAAAATTATGCATAGACTTTTCATAATCTGTAAAAAAAACAGCCTATTCTTACATAAAAATATAGAATAAATAGGTGGTAATAGTCTGAATTTGATATAAAAATATATTTAATATCGTTCCCAAATATTAGATTCAGATTATTTAGGAGATAAATGATAGAACAAATAATAACAGAAATTAAACATATCTTGTTAAATAACAATGATAAATTGGCAGTATCAGAAAGTTTAACTTGTGGTCATATCCAAAAAATGATTGGCCAAACATCAGGAGTATCTGGTTTTTTTGCTGGTGGCATAACAACATATTCATTGGAAACAAAATGTAAGTTATTACAAATTGATAAAGAACATGCCAAATCTGTTAACTGTGTATCTGAGTTAGTCGCTAAGCAAATGGCGATTGGAACTTGTAAGTTATTTGATGTAAATATTAGTATTGCAACAACTGGTTATGCAGAAGAAAAAATTCCTTTTGCATATATAGCTATCAAAATAAATGACTTAGTTTTTTCAAAAAAAGTTATTGCTCCAAACATGAATCGCATTGAAGTACAAAAATACATTTCTGTAAAAGCTTTAGAATATCTACTAGAAGGTGTGCGAAAAAATTCTAATTGATTTATTCAAATAAAATCTTGACAACAATTATTGGATAGCTTACTCTGTTTGACAATAAAAAATAATTTCAAATAGTGAAACAAATAGCCAAATTCTTAATATTAGTAATATTTACCCAAGCATTGGGTGTATATGCTATTGGTTTGCCTTTTGAAAATGATGATATATCAATCCATTCTTCTCATGCTGAAGTCCAACTGGATGAAAAATCATGCGATGAAATGTTAGAATGTGATAACAACTGCTATGATTGCTGTAACTGTATTATGTTGTTGCAATCTTATTTTGAAAATCATATCGACTTACAAACCTTAAATAAATTTACTTTTTTCACCTCTCTATACAATCTACCAACTTTTCTCTACAAACCTCCCCGTAATCTCCATAGTTAATTTAGATTCTTGTCTGAATCATAATTAATAGAATTTTTATACACGATATTTTTATTTGAAAAACAGAGTCCAAGATTTATCTTGTGATTTATCAAACTAAAGTTTGAACTCCATATATCTTTGTATAAAAATCTTTATTCTGAAAATTAATCCTACAATATCCCAATCAGATCTATAGCATTTCCCGATTGAGCGCAGTACTATTTGTTTCGGGAATGTAGCGTAGCGGATTTCCCGAAACCTTGTACCTTATACAAACGGGAACTGCTATATATTGAATTTAATTAAAAATTAAGCATTCATAATTAAGAATTGCTAACGGAGATTTTATGAATTTTAAAGATGAAGTATCACGTCGTAAATTTTTACAAACTGCTGCTATAACAACTGGTAGTGCATTAGCTGTTGGAACCAATGCTGCTGAAATGGACCATTCCAAAATGGATCACTCTAAAATGGACCAAATGCCATCACCAGCTATGGATCATTCTAAGATGGATCATTCCAAAAATATGAGTCATATGATAAATGAAGAATATGGCAGTATGATGTTTATGGAAGGGCATACTATGGCTCCGGGAGTTACCATTGAACCACCCGGTTCTCCAGCTGATGATGAAGTTGATTACAAGCAATTTGATATGGATATTCAGATTGTTGAGCATGAAATTTTGCCCGGAGTGAAAGTTCATATGTTTGCTTTCAATGGTCAAGTACCGGGGCCAAAGATTCATGTTACTGAAGGTGATTGGATAAAGGTTAATTTCACCAATAAAACTGAGGAAATGCATACTATTCATTGGCATGGCTTGACAGTACCTTACACGATGGATGGCGTGCCGATGGTAACACAAGACCCAGTTCATCCCGGCCAAACCTTTGTGTATAGATTTCAAGCTAAACCAGCTGGAACTCGTTGGTATCATTGCCATTGGGGAACTCCATTACATGCTAGTCACGCTATGCACGGAGCTTTTATTATTGATAAGAAAGATGAGCCGTTGAAACAGCGTTTTCCCTACAGCCGAGAATATACTTTAATGTTAGAAGCATGGGATATTAACTTTGCTCGTAAAGAAATCAATGAGCTGTTGGAAGGTATGGGACAAGTAAATTCAATGATGGAACAGGGCAAACTTGATCCAATGACACATGGTTTTTTCCGTAGTTACGAAGAATTTAAGCAAGCAGTTGATAGTGGTAAATATATTCCACCTTATTTGTTAAGTCGTTCGTCTGGCATTCCGTTAGAATACAATTTTTTTGCGATTAATGGTAAATCTTATCCAGCTACTGAACGGCTGAAAATTAAACAAGGAGAATGGATTCGAATACGGCTGATAAATGCTGGAAATTTGAGTCATCATATGCACTTACATGGTCATGATTTTTGGTGGGTGGCTCAAGATGGCAATGATTTACCTATGTATAGACGGCTAAATACAATTCATGTGGAACCGGGCAGTACTTATGACATTATGATTTTTGGGGATAATCCGGGTTTTTGGACTTTCCACGATCATAATACTTTGCATGTTAGGAATAATGGTATTTATCCGGGTGGAATGCTTACTGCTTTGATATATGAAGACTTTAAGCCAACTTACACTCCTTCCATTTCAATTGACCAATAGGATATCGAAAATGAGAATAATTTTATTGATAGTCATACTTATTGCTGAATTAACCGCCCAATTAGCCATTGCTTTGGAAGTAGATCGAGAAGTGTTACCTCGAATTACTCTTGGTGGCAGAATCATTAGTACTTTGGATCTAGTTGATTTAGATTCTGACCCAGATCGAGAAGAAAAAATTAATCTTGGTGATTCTAACTTATTGTTACGGTTTGATAAACAAATTTATTCCCAACAAGGTGTAGCTGGTGCAGTAATCGGTTTAACTGAACATGATGATGAAGTACGTTTCCAACAGTTACATGCTTTCTATTGGAATCAAGATTTTAAGGCTAGTCTAGGTCGAGGTAGATTGCCAAATCATTTAATTGAGCTTCCAACTTTGCGAGATGATGATTTTTTGACTTATAGCCATGTTGGTAATGCTTCATCAACTGAAGAATTTGACCAAATTTATGGAGAATCATTTAAGTTTGATTGGTTTGTTGACCGTAAAATGCAAGCTGTAAGTTTATGGGCTGGTACTAGAAATGGTGATGAAGAGAATGGTTTTAATAGTTATGGCTTGGGTTATCAATATGCTCAACCAGAACATTTACATTTTACCAGACGCATCCGTTTAGCAGGTATTCAATTGGATCGGCAAAAGGTTGAATTTAGTAATGACGATGAATGGATAACTGCGGTGATTGCTGGGGCTGATATTAATTTAAATCGTGATCCAAGCAAGGTTTGGTCGTTAGCTGTGCAAGCCATTGTTAAGGATGGAATTGATGGTATTACTCAAATTGATAATTTTGCTACTCAAGCTCAGGCGGAAAGCAGTTCTTTGGTGGCAGCGTTGCGCTATATCAATCGGCCTAATTTACTAACTAGTTGGCAAGCTGGATTAACTTTTGGTTATAAGGATTATTCTGATATGACTGATGCAACTCAGTTTAGTATTGCTCCTAGTTTTGTGTATAAATTAGGACAAGGAATTGATTTACTTACTCAAGTTATCTATACATCTTATGATGATGGCTTATATGCTGGCGGTGATGACGTGATGTTCCAAGTAGGGATTTCTTTCAGTTTGGAGTCGGTGTTTAATGATCAAATTCATGACCGAAATTCTATTTTGAATTTGGAGCATAAGTATATTCAATAATATACATTAGATTGGGTAGTAATCTGATTTGCTAATCAGACCTATAATTTTTCATATATTAAATTTCATAAATTCATGGAGACAAGGCATGCTTTGTCTCTACAACAAAATTATTTATCTGAAAGCCTATAACTATAGCATTTTTCGATTGAGCACAGTACTATTTGTTTCGGGAATGGAGCGGAGCTGATTTCCCGAAACCTTGAACCTTATACAAACGATAAACGCTATATTGTTTCTCAGACATGTAATGCAACATGATTTACCGTTGCCCACCAGAAAATATTAAAATTTTAGAAATATTTATTTTATATGGAAAAGGATGGGAAACTATTTGCATTTTTTCGTTCAAAAATTGGTTAAATATTATTAAGTGCTAATAATAACTTGGCTGGTAAAATAAAAATTTACCAATCCTAATTAGCTCTTTTCAATAAATCATTAATTTCCCGTAAATCATCATTTTGTTGTTTTAAATAGTCAATTTCTTTAGTTAGTTTTTCAATAATAAAGTAGGATTTTTCAAGTTCGTGTTGACATTCTGATTTAGGAAATGATGAATTGATATTTGATAAATTATGAAGGGTATTATTATCTCCAACTTGAAAAATATTTTTTTCATTTAAATTAAACAATTCTGATAAATCTACTTCAAAAATATCTGCTATATTTTCTAACCTAGATAAATTAACATCTGTTTCTCCTCGCTCAATACTGCCATAACCACTAACCGACATATCCAATTTATGAGCTATTTCTTCTCGTGACCAACCTTTTAGTTGACGAATAGTTCTAATTTTTTCATATACATACATAAGTAAATACTCTAATCGGCCAAATAACGATGTAATCGGTTGTAAATGATTGAATAGGTATTTTACACTAGACAAGATTTTAATTAAACACCAATGAGAGGTATAAAATTATGCTTAATGCTACAAAACTTTCTCACTCTAATACAGAAGCTCCTTTAGGTATTACGTCTTTTAACGATGTTAGTTTAGTTCCAGAACAAGCTATGAATATGTCGGATAAGGAATTGGATCGAAATATCGAACAAATAAGTGGTTGTACTCCTTACTTTGGGTGTGGATGTGATGCACAACAACCTCCTTGTCCATTGGCTTGTCCACAAAATTAAATTTTTTGTTATCAATATGATTTATGTGCTTTGTTAATTTATTTTTAAGTATGTAAGTCATAATCAAAAGGAATCACTTGTGATATTATCTAGTTATCTTATTGAAGTTGTACTTTCTGAACGAGTAATATTAGTTAATTCAATTTCTGGGGCAATAGACGAAATTACTCCTTCTACTTATAAAGCTTTAAAATCATGGCAACTTGATAAAAATCAAGAAGATTACTTACGAAAAAGGGGGCATATAACTGAAATTACTGAAGAACAAGAAAAAGATTTTGCATTTAAATTATAGAAATCTTTGGATGAAAAATATAGAGAAGATGTGGCTATCGTAATATGTCCATCCATAAATTGTAACTTTCGTTGTTCTTATTGCTTTGAACGTTCACTTCAAGATCAAATAGACAATGGTTATATTCCAGTAGAACACCTTAATCTATCACATAAACAAGTAGATGCTATCTTTGCATCATTTCCTAAAATTCAAAAACTGCACAAAAATATTAGACCTGAAATTACCCTTTATGATGGTGAATCACTATTAGCCCAAAATTATGAAGTGATTAAATATATAACAAAACGTGCAAATGATATGGATTTTTCCATATTTGCTGTTACAAATGGTTATGAATTATCCGCTTTTCGTGATTTATTGGGAAAAAATGGTATTTCATCTTTACAAATATCTTTGGATGGAATGGCTGAACATCATGATAAAAGCAGACCTACTATTGACGGACAACCAACTTTTGAAAAAATACTTACTGAAATTGAAGCAATACTGGATATTGAAGAATTGCAAATTACGATTAGAATGAACTATGATTCATCAAATGTTGGTTCAGTATCACAATTATCTAAATATTTAACTGAACGTGGCATTCTTGATAATAAAAAAGTAACATTCTATGCCAATCTTATTTCTATGAATCATGAAAATAAAGGCAAGGATTACAAAGCATTAAAACAAGCCAAGGACTTATCATTACAAAAACAGTTTAATTTAGATGGTCATACAGCAGGATTGCGTAGTCAGTTTGAAAATGCCATAAAAAAAAACAAGCCACTTCCACAAGTACCAATGTTTTGTGCAGCAAATAGCAGCATGTATGTATTCAGTCCAGATAATGGTATTTATGCTTGTTGGGAAGGTCTTTATCAAGAACATTCACGTATTGGACGATACGAACCTAAATTAACTTGGAATGATGATGTTTTAAACAGATGGCATACAGAACGTAAATTTTCACTACCGTACACTTTATAAAAATCATTAAAATTCAGACAATTATTTGGTAAGTAAAAATTAAAATTAG
>JQIA01001774.1_pt1 | contig 11596 bp, 11 predicted proteins | sample 811431 | NCBI WGS metagenome assembly JQIA01 (sample SAMN02998118, study PRJNA258478) | marine sediment metagenome | biome: marine; feature: seafloor; material: sediment; isolation source: oil-polluted sediment collected from 3 locations (0.5 km, 0.7 km and 0.9 km)... | place: USA: Gulf of Mexico ... | reverse complement strand
AGCATTTTTATAATCATATGTAATACTATTTTTTTAAACTATCCATACAGGCATCAATAACGATGTTGCTTGTAATTTTCTTCATACATAAGTCCTTGTTACTACAGGGGGGAATACTCCCAAACATTGCACATGGACTGCAGTTTAAATTTTTTGTTATTATTATGTGCTTCTGGCCTGATGGTCCCCACTTGATAGTGTTTCCTGCACCAAATAAGGATATTGTTGCAACATCACAAATCACACCCAAATGCAGAATGCCTGAATCAGTCGTAATCAGAAGATTTGCATGGTTGAATAGTTGTGAGGTCTCAAATAACGATAATCGATTTGTATAATTAATCAATTTATCGGCCCTGCAAAGTTTTAAAATTTTATCAGCTGTCGCTAATTCTAATCCCCCCCCTAATAGCACAGGAATATTCCCAGAATCTGAGATCGAATTAATTACGTCCGCCCAGTATTCCACCGGCCACTTACATTCTTTTTTTGATGCTCCCGGGAAAATACATACAATTTTCCCCGGTCTGTTTCTAAAATCCTCTGAAAATTTAAATCCTGAACCGATGTTTGAAAAATATGGAAAACGCCACTTAAATTTTTTGTTTACGGGTAAGACCTCCCTAAATAAGTCCCAAAAGACTATTACCTCATATTTATTTTGGGTATAATTAAAAGATTTGTTAAAAAAATCACCTCTTCCACAAGTGTTAAATCCAATTTTCATCCTACCTTTTAAAAACCAACAAAGAAAAGCGGAAAGGTAGTATGATTGTTCTGTATCAATAATAATATCATAATTATTGTTCATCAGTTTTAATAAATGAAGTGGATTATCATAATGAAAAAAACGATTTATGTATTTAACAGACCTGAAAATACCTGAATTGCGTGTTTCACATAAAATATGGATAATAACATCAGGTAAAGAGTCTCTTACTTCTTTGATTATTGGTAAAAGTAGAACAGCATCCCCCATCCCACCAGGCCTAACGATAAGTATTTTTTTTATATTCGAAGGTGGTTTCTGAAGATATTTAGCTTTAGGTAATAGTCTCAGTAAAAATGGCCCTGAAAATGAGTCAATTCTTTTTATTATTTTTATGCGTTGTTTCATAATAACCACCATACAATTGCTTCAATTAACCTTATCAATTACTTAGCCTCAAAGAGTATTATTTTATTTGATTGATTAAAACAACTATTGAACTTGTGATTTCTTCCTCCGATTTTCCAGTACAGAGTAAACCATCTCAAGATTCTCACGAGCATTTATATGCTCCGGATTACTTTTTAGTACTATCTTGTATTGCTTAATTGCTTCATTTATCTGTCCTTTTTTAAGTAAAGCATTACCCAGATTATTACGGACATCAATATAATCCGGTTTAACTAAAAGAGCATTCCGGTACTTATTAATGGCATCATCATATTGCCCTAAATTTTCTAACACCAACCCGGAATTATTAAGTGCTCCACTGTGATTTGGTTTTATCCGTAGCACCTCGTTAAAAGACGTAATTGATTGTTTTAATTCTTTATGCTCCATTTGCAGCACCGCAAGGTTATAATAAGCCTGATCATATTCAGGATTAATCGTTACAGCTTTCTGGTAGTTCATTTCAGCCATTAAAAAAAACCCTTTGCGGTTATAAAGATTACCTAAGTTGAAATGAGCCTGGAACATATCCGGAGCAACTTCAAGCGTTTTTTTATATGATTGTACAGCCTCTTCAAAATGTCCTTCCAGAACCAAACTTACACTTAAATTAAAAAGTGTGTGCTTATTATAAGGAGCATATTTCAATGCGTCTTTAAAATGCTGTATAGCCTCTCCTGGATCTCCCAATTTAAAAAGAGAATACCCCCAATTGTTATGTGCAAATGCAAAATCTGGTTTTATAGATATTGCTCTTTTAAAATATTTAATCGCCTCGGTCATCTCATTTCTATAATTTAAAGCTTCGCCAAACTTTGCATATGCCAGGTAGTTATCTTTAGTATTCGCTATTGCATTCTCAAACAGTGTAAAACTATTCTTCCAGTACCTTACCTGCTGATAAGATACAACTGTGAGGAATAGAATTGAGATCACCGTAAAGCACCAGGCTACTCTCTTTTTAATATTATATTTTGAAATAAATTCATTGCCGTACCATACAATAATTACAAAAAGTCCGGTATAGGGTATATAGGTATATCGATCTGCCATAGATTGATCACCGACCTGGATGATACCGATTACAGGAATAAGCGTTCCTAAAAACCAGAACCAGCCCATGAATAAATAAGGTTTTCGTTTAATATACCCAACAGCGATGTAGCTACAAGTGAATAAAACTAAAAGTGAAAGTATAATATTAACCAGTGGAATCATTTCAGGGTATGGATAAAACACTGCCAGCTTAACGGGCCAGAAGCACTTAAATATGTACTGCATATATGCAATTATTGCATTAGATACTCTTAACGTGTAAGAAAATGAACCTATTGTTTTAACAGCTGTATCCTGAGCAATAAGCGTAATAACACACAAAACAAATGACAGTAAAAAAAACGGGATTTTTTCAACTGCCAATTTCTTTAGATACTCAGCAAATATTAGTGAATACTTTTTACCAGAATCTGAAGTAAATTTTAATCGATCCAATGGCCATAAATCAATCAGGATTAAAACAAATGGCAGGGTCACTAACATTGGTTTTGACATTAAGCCAAGCGAAAATACAAACAGGCAGAAAATATATTTTAATACTCCAGGATATTTTGCATACCATGTATAAATAAGCATCGTTAATAGCCAAAAAAACGTGCTGAGAACATCTTTCCTCTCTGAGATCCATGCAACAGATTCGATATGCATTGGATGTATGGCAAATAAAACAGCAACAAGTAAACTATTTGTAGCATTCCGGGTCATATAAGTAAACGTAAGGAATAAAAGGATGCTGTTTATTATATGCAAAATTACCGAAATAAGATGATGCATACCAGCATTATTTCCAAACAACTGGAAGTCAAGCATGTGAGAGAGCATTGTCAGAGGATGCCAATTATTTACATTGATTTCACTAAACGATTTTATTAACCCATTAGTTGTAATACCTTTTTGAACTAAATTATTTTCATAAACATACATATTATCGTCGTAGTTTATAAAATCATAATCCATTATGCCCCAGTACACAGCAATAATTAAAACAAGAATACTCAAACTGCCTGTCAAAATAAATTGAAATTTTTTATTTACTATTTGCATTTACCTCAACGTCTCCCGTTTCTCTGAGTTTAGCAACAACAACAATGGTTCCGTTCTTTCCTGACAGGTTACCGACAATAACCAACGGCAAAGCCATTATAAAAAGCAGTCCGCCAGCCAGAATATTTGTATAGAACTCGCCTTTACTGACTTTTCCGGGTTTATTCATGAAATAATTAAGAAGAATGCGTTTAACAGACATGATGCTGTCCAGAGCACTCTGAATCCATCCCATTATATCATATTCAAATTCCTGATGCTTTGTCATGATAATTTTAAACCCGCATTTTTTCAAAATATACTCAAGAGATTTAAAATCATAATGATACAGGTGTCTTGGTACATCATAGTGAAGCCATTTGTGTTTAAATACCCTTGCCTGCCATCCGCCGGAATCCGGAACCGCAAGTATTAATACCCCTTCATGGTTTAGAATCTTTTTTATTTTCAATAAGTCAAACTCAGGGTCAGTCAAATGTTCAAAAGAGTGCCAGAGCGTCACAGCATCAAACTTTTCTAAACCAGTGAGTTCATCAATAGTTCGAACGACATCCCCTTTTTCTAAAAGAGCCTGAGTTATATTTAATTCGGTCCCACGTACATTCCAACCGTTATGACGTGCAAAATTGATAAAAGTCCCGTCGCCACAACCTATATCTAAAAGCTTTTGATTTGTTGTTTTCACCAGTTTTCTTACAAGTTTAAATCGCTGCATAGCCCTAAAGGCTGCAGTAAAACCGTGACGGCCACCATGGTATTTGTCATCATAGTATACGGCTACGTCGTCAGGATGTGGATAAGTCGATTTTAGACCACATCGGATACATTCATAAATGGAAAAGCTTTCGCCAGTAATCGGATCGGATATAGTCGGTATATACACCCTCATTTGTGAACTACATATATCGCAAATCAGCATATTCATAATAATTATTTTTTAAACAATGTTGAACTGATAATGTTCATTTTTGCAAGTCTGAAGAATAAAGCTGTTCGAAGACACCCCAATCCGTAGACTACGCTTCTGAATAGATTTATGGAGGAAGCCTCGGTAAAATATTTTGTTGGGCAGCTGATTTCTGCAATTGTATACCCTGCCCAGATTATCTGAGCCAGTATCTGATTATCAAATACAAAATCATTCGAGTTGGCATCAATATTTATTGTTTCAAGTAATTCACGGGAATAGGCTCTGTAGCCGGTATGATATTCTGATAATTTTGCACCAGTTAAAATGTTTTCAACAAACGTCAGCCCACGATTCGCAATATACTTCCAGACAGGCATGCCGCCTTTAAGAGCATGTCCCCCGAGAATTCTCGACCCTAAAACACAATGGTATAAATCGTTTGCAATAAGAGAAACCATTGCCGGGATAAGCAGCGGCGTATACTGATAATCCGGATGAACCATTATTACGATGTCAGCCCCTTCATTCAAAGCCATTTTATAACATGTTTTCTGGTTGCCTCCATACCCAAGATTCTTTGTGTGTCTGTGCACAATTACATCCGGTAATGTCCGGGCAATATGTACTGTTTCATCAGAACTACCGTCATCAACAATTATTACCTTATCGACAATTCCCTGAGCAATAACTTCCTCATAGGTCTTTTTTAATGTTCTCGAAGCATTATATGCCGGCATTACAACAACAATTTTCCGTTCATTATACATATTTAAATCCCATAATATCTATTTCTTAAATCTATTAATAATAGATAGTTACACTTAGAAATAACAAAAATACAAGCGTTGTCAAAACCAGCTGCCGATCCTCAACCATTGTCTTAATCGGATCCCCACCCTTTCCCTGATCTGTAAGGTATATAAATCTAAACACCCCATATGCAGCAGGGATAATTGAGTATATTATTATTCCCCGGTGCTCTACAACATAAAGTGAATATACGACAAGACTGATGCAGCCGCATGCCCACTGCAGATTTTGTAGATATGTTCTTGTGTACCCTTTCTGACTTTTCCGGTGTAACACGGCTGTTTTATCACCTAAGAGGTTAAACTCAGCCAGACGTTTTGCTACTGAGATTAAAACAGACAGGAAAAAAACAGTCAAAAACAACCAGCTTGAAATGTTAATACCGCAAGCAGCACCTCCGGCAAAAACTCTAATGACAAATCCCATAGAAATAATAAATATTTCCAATATCACTACGTGTTTTAAATACAAACTATAGGATATTGTCAATGCTAAATATATAACGATTATCAGCCAGAAATTTTTTGAAAAACCTGCCATAAGTGAAATTACTGATAATAATAATAAAAGGAAGACTGATAAGCATATGGCATCAAAACCATTAACAGCGCCAGTGCAAAAGGGTCTTTTTTTTTTTTGGAAATGGTGTAAGTCACGCTCCCTGTCAACCCAGTCATTAAGGATATATCCAAGACTGGAAACAATACTGAAACAAACGGTTGCTAAACATACTAAAAACAGGGACTTAATAGCAGTATTACCTGAAAAAAAAAGCGGTGCAAAAAGCAAAAGATTTTTAACCCATTGGTAAGGTCTTATCAGTACTATACATGAATTAAGTTTTTGATACATTGATTAGCTCGTTTATGCTTTGTAATTTGATTTGTACCTGTTTGATTATACGTGATTTGGGATGCGTCACTATTATCTTCTCATAAAAAGCTTCAGCAGATTTATAGTCATTTAGTTTAGTGTACATAACTGCTATTTTAAAAAGATAGTTTGGATTATGCCTGATTGCATATAATTGTTTAGAGCAATAAATAACAAACCTTATATTCTCTTCGCGGCCACCTTTAAATTTATCTATTACATGAGTAACCATTCTGGAGGCTTCAATGTAATTTGTTGGATTAGGAACGGTCGTTACAGCTCTTTTTGCATATTCGGCAGCAGCTGAATAATTTTTATTTTTTATTGAATAATCAGCAAGATCAAGCAGAGAAAGATCAAGCCAATTTTTTTTATCCCCAATCTCTACAGCCTTTTTTATATATGGGATACCTCGCTCAAGACCGAGCGCATGACCATATTTATACAGGACGCGTGGAAAATCCGGATTTTTGTTATAGGTATCCGCCCATAATTTTTCTTTTTTATTCCATATTAAGTTTCTATGAAATGTTGTTGCTGAAAACATGAATATTATAATACAAAAGCATGTTAAAGCAACCTTGTTCCAATTTTTAATTATAAGCGTATTAGTGCAATATAGACGGCCTGTCCCAATAGCAAGTACCGGAATAGATAAGTATAAATACCGTTCAGCATAAGGTGTCCATGCAACATCTGCCCAAGCTAACAGCAGTGCAGGAGAAAACGAAATAAATATAAAAAGAGTCAAAGAGGGCAGGTAAAATTTCTTTTTTAGAATGAGCCCTGTACAACCGATTGCACCCCAAAAAAATAAAAGTGTATACACTGAATAATTCAACGTGTAAATTGCAAAATTTAAAGGATAAGGAATAATTAATTTTTTAAAATAAAATGCTATTATTGCAGGCGTTTTGAATAAAAAGCTTAACTGCTTACCTGGAACTTCTGAGCCAACATTACTGCCTGCTGCTGAGGATATTTCCATGGTTGTACCGAAAATATCAAATCCAGATGTTCTTTCATAAAGATAAATAATAACTGGAATGCTTAACCAAAATATCCATCTGGCAGTTTGAATCAATTTTTCTTTCGATATTTTCCCAGGTGACCCTGCCAGATACTCATACATTATTATAAGGGGAAATACAACAAGGGCACTCTCTTTAGATAACAGCCCTAAAAATAAACAAAGCATCACACCAAAGTATCGGAATTTTGATGAGGACTGGTACACCCAAAAGGCAAGCAACGAAAAAAAAGCGGCGAGAATATCTGATCTGCCGGAAATCCAGGCAACAGATTCACAGGTAAGTGGATGTACCGCGAACAAAAGTGTTGTAAAAATTGGTACAACAGTATTCTGATTAAAGCCTTTAAAAAAATTTAATACGATAAAATATAGTATTATAGAATTTAAAAGATGAAAAATTATATTCGTCAGATGATATCCGGAATATTCCATCTCCCAGATCTTACTATCGACAATATAGGAAATCGTCAATAAAGGCCGGAAGTACGCTACAGGGGTTTCAGGGAAAAAAAGTTTCTTCAGCGAGATGTTTTGGTCATAAATATTAAGGTCCATGATCATTGACGTATCATCAAGATCAATTACACCTGCAGAAAGTACCGGGTAAAATACTGTTAAAACAATAATAAGAATCAAGCCAACTGATAAATACTTTGGATTGGTTATCTTTTGATTAAACATTTTACCGTTAATCATTGAGTTTTCTTACGCTGAAGCATATTGGTATCGGTGTAAACTCTTCCATTTGGTAAGAGAATAAATTTACCGCCGTAGGGTTCTTCAGGAATTTTTTCAATAATGCCCGTATCAACCAGTTCAGAAAGGGAAGTTGGATTTTTTTTGTAAGTTGATTTAAACACTTCAACCTTTTGATCAAGTAATTCCATACTTTTAAGTGCTTCAATTCTCTGACGAAATTCAACTTTAGCACGTGGTATTGTAGTAATTTTCAGCATGTCCTCCAGAAACTTTATTCCCAGTTTGTGGTTATCGGAATATAGAGAAAGGCGGGCAGCTAATGACGCCAGGTAATAATGACTTGGTGGAGCAATTTTGGATGCTTCAATAAAATATTTTGCTGCAGTGGCATCATCCTTTAAATAATAATGATAATTAAATCCTAAGTAATACGGAATTCTGTAGTCATCTTTAATATGTTCCCGAGCCTTTAATAATAAATTGTTGGCATCATCATACTTAGGTGCATTTACGGTAAGGAACATTTCAGCAAAAAGATACGGGTCAAAAAAATATGGATCAAGATCTGTAATTGCATCAAGCGTTTGAACTGTATAGTCCCAGTATTTATTGTCGTAATCCCGCATATTATGAACCTGACCACCAATAAATGTCATGAACTTGAACATGAGGAAATCAGAAACCAGTCCTTTAAATTCAAGGGATATCGGTTCAACGAAAACAGATGGCATCGTGTAGTCAATAAAATCTTTTTTTATTATTTTATCCCGTTCAATAGTCAGCTGATTGTGTGAAAAAAAATACCCTGACAGGAGAACTATTATGACAAATATATTTTTTACTTTTTTCATCAATTTAATTCCCGTCTGCTGAAAATCAAAGATGCAAAAAAAAGAAGCAGGGTTATATAAATAAAGCAATAAGCTGATACTGCAACTGTATGGCTTAAAGAGAGTAATTTGCCATGGCTTGCAAACGTTTTAATATCAAACACTGAAAGATTGGGTAAAATATACTGGATAATATTCATGAACGTACTGTAAAATACGGACGGTTCATGGCCCTCAATCCCACCTTGTTTAAAAAAATGTATAACTTCTTCAATTGTGTGGCCGGTAATATATGTGGCGACAGAAAAAATCAAAGTAAGAAAAGAACTTGTTGTAATACTACTGAAAAAAATAACAATTGCGTTCATAAGCAAAAACATCATTAGTTCATAAAAAAAAGCTTGAAAATAACATGCCCAGGAAAATTCTCTTAAAAAATATTCTGCGTGTAATTGCTTGGCGATTAGAACGATTCCGGTACTGAAACAAAACAAAAATGTCAGGCATACAACAATTAGCATCCCAAGACCAAGGTATTTTCCTATTATGTATTCGGTTCTTGAGATTGGTTTGGATAATACGCAATAAACAGTTCGCTTGTCGATATCCTTCGCCATAAGATTTATATTAACAAAAAAAACCAGTATAATGCCTGAAAATGCAATTGTTGAAAGATTCAGATCAACAAGGACTTTTCCAACGCCATGACCAAACAAACCAATTACGATAATTGTAGCAACAAGCATCAGCAACGCAACGATAGTTATTCCATATAATGCCCGTTCCCGAATGCCTTCTTTAAAAGTCAGCATTGCCAGTGCGTTAATACGCCTCATACGATTAACCTCTTATTAATAATATCAATAAACATGTTTTCCAAAATATTTGATTCGGTATCAATCTCAAGAATATTTATGCTATTGGATGCTGTTATATTGAAAATATCCGGCAGCACACTTTTTACGCATTTTAATGTATAAAACTCATCGACTGATTCTATTTTTGTGTCTATTTTTTCAAATGATTCTTTTGCTTCTGCCGGAAGAGAATCAATCTTAAGTGTGACAAGACCATATGTTTTAATAATATTTTCTTTTGTAAATATTTCTTTTAGATTCCCAAGATCCATCATAGCCATACGGTCGCATAACCGTTCAACATCATTTAGAATATGTGAACAGAACAGAACTGTTTTCCCCTGTTCTTTTAATTCAAAAATAAGATCAACCACTAATTTCCGCCCCAAAGGATCCAGCCCTGACATCGGTTCATCAAATACGATGATATCCGGGTCGTGGACCAGGGAAAAACAGATACCTGCTCTTTGAGTCATACCCTTTGAATATGTTCGGAGTTTTCTTTTTCTGGCATGGACAAGATCCATCTTCTCAAGAAGGTAATCTATTCTTTTCCCTGTTTCTGAAGCAGACAAGCCTGATGTTGTTCCACTGAACTTCATAAGATCTTCAGCGGACAGATGATCGTAATAGTATGGATTCTCAGGGAGATAGCCTATGTTTATTCTTGATTCTGGAACATTTGGCGGTAGGCCAAAGATCGAAATGGCTCCTGAACTTGGCCTTATAAACCCCATGAGCATTTTAAGCATTGTGCTTTTTCCGGCACCATTGGGGCCGACAATGCCAAAAATTTCGCCTTTGTTAATGGACAGGGTTAAATCATTAACCGCTAAAACCATTTTTGATGAAATACCCGATGAGAATTTTTTTTGAATCCGATCGAAAGTGATCATTTTATAAAGCACCTTTGAAAGAAGATAAAACAAGAAATTTATTATTTATGGAATTAAAATATAAAAGCAAATCATTTTTGTAAAATGATTTGCCTTTATAATTAATTCAAAACTTTTATCAGAAGCTATTTTAGTTCTATCCTACATTTGTGTAGTTGTTCCACGAACAACATAACCTGATAGTGAACCAATCATAGCCGACGGAACTGCAGCGCCTAATGTGCCTGGTGCTATCTGATAGATATTATTATCATCGGTTTGTCCTGCTGACTGATTCGCACGGACAACAAATATTAAGTTAATTTCATCTGTACCTTTACCGCTTTGAGACATTACTGCCAGTCCCTCACCTTCACCATTTACCTGACCACCGACATTTGCTTCTGCAGAATATAATACATATGAGTTGCCTGAAAGAGATACTGACGCAACGCCAGGTCCAAGACAGTTACCGGTACACGGTAATCCTATTTCCATCTCCATATCTGAGTTGTAATCCCCTGCAGTTACAGTGTTTGCCATACCAAAACATGCTATTAAACAGAGACTTATCATAATTATTTTTTTCATTTTAGTCCTCCAAAATTTCTTAATTGAAAATAAAGATTTAAAAGTGTTAGCTATATGGATAGTTATCCCATTCAGCGTAATATCCGCCAGCTTCATTTTCAATAGTACGGCCATCGCCAAGTGCCTGAGTGTTAAATGAACGTGCACGATACTTCTGGAACTGTGGTACAGCAATTGCTGCAAGAATACCGATAATCGCAATAACGATCATCAATTCGATCAGGGTGAAACCCTTTTGATTTTTCTTTCCTCTAAGTTTTGCGAGCATAATAAAAAACCTCCTCTTTTGTTAATGAAAACCTCTAACATATCAACCCAAAACACGCAGTCGATAAACAAAAAAACATTGTGCGGCAACTTTAAAACAGTTACACCAGCTAAATAGAATTTTGTTTAATAAGTACGTTCGGGTATTATGTCATAAAATTGTTAATTATATATTTATAACTTATAACTAAAACAATTGCAATGCTGTCAATCAAATTTCCCAAACAAATCTATTAACTGTTAAGATACTTTACTTCAATATACATGCCAGAAAACAGAGCCCCACACCACAGCTAACCCATCTACTTGATATGTTTAATCATTATTAATTTACAGTCCCTTTTAATTATCAATTACGTCATTAAAACGCATAAATCCACAAGGGTTAATTACAAAATTCGTAGGTACAACTGACATTTTTTGTCAATTAAAATATATTTTGTCATTTCCATCAATATAATGGGCATCTCTCACTGGTATGTGGAATCAGTATTACGAAATTTTCCTTGAAATTAATAAAGGATTTGATTATTTACACATATGTTTAATTTATATTAAGGAAAAATAATGGATAAAATTGACTTTAAACAAC
>JQIA01001773.1_pt1 | contig 11597 bp, 10 predicted proteins | sample 811431 | NCBI WGS metagenome assembly JQIA01 (sample SAMN02998118, study PRJNA258478) | marine sediment metagenome | biome: marine; feature: seafloor; material: sediment; isolation source: oil-polluted sediment collected from 3 locations (0.5 km, 0.7 km and 0.9 km)... | place: USA: Gulf of Mexico ... | reverse complement strand
TTTTTTCACAAGCTCTTTTGGAATATCAGAGCGCGCAATAAACGGCATAGCCACAGATTCTGAACGAGAGGCACTTTCGAAAAGATTGTTCAACGCATTCTCAGACAAAACAAGGTTTTCGTTCCCCGCTAAGATCACGTGCGTACGTTCATCCTTAAGAACAGATAGTTCATCAATAATAATCTCAGCCAAACTCTCACGTGCCGCGATAGCTCTCCAATATTCAGGAGATTTACACTGTAAGATGTACATTAAGTCTAAAGATTCCAACACAGGGCTAAGTCTCAAGACACTTTCAGCGACTTCAATTTCATCATACGCCAAATTCAAAATCAGACGTGATGGAACATTTTTCATAGTGGATAGCTTTTCCGCCAAAGCTTGACGAAGCTCTGTTTCTGCTTGTTGGATCAAAGCCAGCAAAATATCAGCGACCAGCTCTCTTTCACGATCTTCAACAGAAACATTCAAAAGTTCTGAGACAACGTTACTTAATTCAGAACGTGCAATTGATCCCGTTTTTCCATCAAGGTGGCACACATGGTGTGTGTCATACAACTTCACAAGAAGTGGTTTCATATGATGTGATTTTTCAAGTAGTCCGATATCCATTATTCTTCACCAATATTATTTTCATGCACCCAAAAGTAGGTACAAAATTAAACCTAAATACACAGCACACTCTTTTTTTCTTATATGACGGCCCGCCAAGACCGTATTTAGAACGCCAACCTGATAGGAGTGGTTAACATCGAAGACTATTTAACAGGATAAGTCTTACTACAAAGTTAATAATATCAAATTTATTTAAAATTTTCGAAAAATTTTCGGAAAATTGTTCGTAAGTCTATAAAAACACAGGAGAAACGCTTTATTAACTTTATCTTTGTATGATATAAAGAGGGCAAATACAAAACAAGTGGGATATTTAAAATGCTAGGACCGGTTAGCGCATATCAAGTTCAACAACAAAACGTTCAAAGTGCACAGGTGAAAAACCCAAATGCACAGCCATCTCTTGCACAAGAAAGAGATAATGGCCGCGCCGAACGTTTAAATGAAACACGTAAACCTGATGAACCTGTCGCCCAATCAAATGCACCGCAAAAACAAGGTAACTTTGCAGAAGATGCAAAATTACTTATCTCTCAAGGACAAACTGAGCGTGGATCCCTTCTCGATTTAATCGTTTAATACCACAATAAATAATTAACAGCATTGGATAGTCAAATAGCTTTCTTCCTACATTAGGAACAAGAAGCATTTCGTGTTTTTCATACGCAAGCTGAAGTGTAACGACATATAGAGAGGGCTATTGGAAGGCTACTTCATTAAAAGATCGCAGCTTACGACTATGGAGCTTCACAGGTCCAATCTCACGTAACAATGCCATAGTCCTCAAACCAACTTGCAAATGCTGATCCACACGTTGTCGGTAGAAAGTGTCCGCCATACCTGGCAATTTCAATTGCCCATGTAACGGTTTATCAGATACGCACAGCAACGTTCCATACGGTACTCTAAATCGAAAACCATTCGCCGCAATCGTCCCAGATTCCATATCCAGCGCAATCGCTCGGCTTTGGCTAAGTCGTCTATTCTGACGCACCAAGGGTCTAAACTCCCAGTTACGATCATCAACCGTCGCAACTGTTCCCGTTCGCATAATATTTTTTAGCTCATAGCCCTGTAGTCCTGTAACTTCACTCACAGCTTGCTCTAACGCCAACTGAATCTCAGCCAGTGGAGGAATAGGAATACTTGGATGTAAATCTTTATACAGGACATTATCTTCACGAATATATCCATGCGCGAGCACATAATCCCCCATATTCTGAGAATTCCTTAACCCAGCACAATGCCCAAGCATCAACCAAGCATGTGGACGAAGCACTGCAATATGATCTGTAATTGTTTTAGCATTAGATGGTCCTACACCAATATTCACCATGGTAATCCCTGAACCATCGGGGCGTTTCAAATGATAGGCGGGCATTTGTGGCAAGCGTGCCAATAAAAAACCCTCCTCATCCCGAGGAGAAGTTTTACTACCTTTGTCATAGGTGATTTTGTTTCCAGGCTCAACAAACGCACTATAGCCATCTGCATCGCCCTTTTTTGACATCAAATGCTCACCAAGCTTCACAAACTCATCTATATAGAATTGGTAATTGGTAAAAATCACATAATTTTGAAAATGAGAAGAATTCGTAGCCGTGTAATGACGCAAGCGCATCAAGCTCACATCAACCCTTGGCGCAGAAAACAACGCAAGAGGTTCTGGCTCACCTTCTTTCAAAGAATATGTTCCGTTTGAAACTTCATCATCCATAATACTTAAATCTGGTTGATCAAACAATTCAGGAAGCGCTGCAATTTGTTCATCACTTAAGTCATTTTCAAGGTGGAACTCTTCACCCAACGCAAAATGAACAGGAATAGGAATATCACTCAATCCTACCTCAACGGGCGCATCATGATTTTTGAGAAGCAACCGTATCTGTTCATGATAATACGTTTTAAATATATCAGGCCGCGTCAACGTCACTTCATATACTCCTGGCTTTGGAACAAACCCATAAGAACGGCGGATATCTTTCCTTGTTGCTGACTTTGTCGAAATACGAATACGCGGATAAAAAGCTCGCACTTTCTTCTTTGGAATTTTCCCTTCTGAAAAAAGAGAAAATTGCTTACATAAATGGTCCACACTCTGAGCATATAACGCGTCTATCGCCTCACATGCTTTCTGTGCATCCTTATATTTTTTAAAAGATTTTGATGTCATTTCAATATAATACCGCGAATTAGATTAAAAAAGGTAAAGAAAAGAAAAAATTACGCAGCTTTTGATTCTAACAAGTCTAAACCAACAAGAGAACTTGCAAATTCATCAGGGTGGAACGGCTGTAAATCTTCTATATTTTCACCGACACCAACAGCATGAATAGGAAGCTTAAATTGATCTGCCAACGAAACAACGACCCCGCCTTTAGCTGAACCATCAAGTTTAGTCACAACAAGCCCAGTAATATTGGCAATCTCTTTAAATTTTTCAAGTTGAGAATGCGCATTCTGCCCTGTTGTAGAGTCCAACACTAACAATGTTGAATGAGGAATAGATTCATCATGCTTTTTTAACACACGAATAATCTTCTCAAGCTCATCCATAAGGTTTGTCTTATTGTGAAGACGGCCCGCCGTGTCAATTAAGAGAATATCGGCATCATCTTCTTTTGCTTTCGCATAAGCCTCATATGCAACCGCAGCAGCATCAGAACCAAGCTCCTTCTTAACCAAAGGACAGCCAACACGATCCGCCCATATTTGAAGCTGTTCAAGCGCCGCGGCTCTAAACGTATCCCCAGCGGCCATTACAACCTTTTTACCTTGCTGGTAATGCATTTGATACGCAAGCTTACCGATTGTTGTTGTCTTCCCAACACCATTTACGCCACAAACCAAGATTACACGAGGTCCAGATGCAACAGCATCAACATTAAGTTCTTCCGCAACAGGCTTTAGAATAAGGGAAATTTTATCTGCAAGAGCTTGCTTAATTTCACGCGCATCAACTTCTTTGCCAAAACGGTCCTTTGCAATCTCCGCTGCCAAGGACATCGCCGTTTGCGGCCCTAAATCAGCCTCAATTAATGCCTCTTCCAACGCTTCAACAGCATCTGCATCAAGTTTTTTCTTCGTAAGAACATCCCCAAGCCCTTTTGTAAGCTTAGTAGAGGACTTAGATAGACCTTGTGATAAGCGAGATAACCAGCCCCCCTCATCCGGGTCGAGGTCATCTTCTTGAGACTCCATCTCAACAGGGTCAGGAACAGGCGATTCCTCAATCAAATCATCAAGAATTTCTGTTTCTGTTGGCTCAAGCTCATGCTTCAGCTCTTCACTTATATCGGAGTCATACTCAACAGGAGGCTCAAGCGCAGGCTCGCCCACTGGGTGAACGACTTTATCTTCGGCTTCTTGAGCATCTTGCTCTGCCGCATTCTTCTTTTTACGCCAAAATATCATAATTAAAGACCATACGCTTTTAAACACAAAATTCAATCACAATCAGTACTATCTAACGTTACATAGAACACGCACAAATAAGAAAAGAACATTTCAAAAAATAGGGTTAAGCCGCAGCAACAAGAATATTTTTATCGACAGAAAGCGCCGTGGTGAGGACAATTGAACCTTGCGCGTTATCTCCAACAAGACGAATAGGAGAAAAATTTTCAGTTCTCCCAAAATTGTTTTTTTCTACAATAGCTTTGTGCTCTTTATTCAACTGATTCATTAAGAACTTATAGAGCTGTTTTTCACCCGCTTCACGCAATCTTGCCGCTCGCTCTTTCCTCAACTGATGAGGCACTTGAGGCATCTTCGCCGCAGGCGTTCCGTCACGTTCCGAATAAGGGAAAATGTGACAGTAAATCAAATCACACTCATCTATAATCTTTAACGTATTTTCGAACATTGCATCCGTCTCTGTTGGAAAACCAGCAATGATATCTGCACCAAAAGCTATATCTGGACGCAAATCACGGGCGCGCCTAGCCATATCGATTGCATCTTGGCGCAAATGACGTCGCTTCATACGCTTCAGAACCATATCATCACCCGCTTGCAAGCTCATATGCAAATGAGGCATCAGGCGGGGCTCTTCGGCGATCAAATGCCAAAGGTCATCATCAATTTCAACTGGGTCAAGAGAAGAAAGGCGTAAACGCGCTAGCTCAGGGACAAGGGCAAGAACACGCCGGATCATCTGCCCAAATGTTGGGTTTCCTGGTAAATCTGGGCCATATGACGTTACATCAACACCCGTGAACACAATCTCATTATACCCCTGCTCCACCAACAGACGTACCTGCTTAACGATTTCACCAATAGGAACAGAACGAGAATTCCCTCGTCCATAAGGAATAATACAGAATGTACATCTATGGTCACAACCATTTTGAACCTGCACAAAAGCACGCGTACGTCCTTCAAAGCCTTCTATAAGATGAGAAGCTGTTTCCTTAACACTCATAATGTCATTTACAAGAACGCGAGCGCCATCCATATTTTGCCATGTAGACGCATCAAGCTTTATATCATTCCCAATAACACGGGACACTTCTTCCATATCCGCATACATATCAGGATTAATTTGTGCAGAGCACCCCGTGACAATGATCTTCTTATCTGGCTGTTCACGGTGAAGCTTACGAATAGATTGTCGTGCTTGGCGCTCCGCTTCTTTGGTCACAGCACATGTATTGATAATAATAGCATCATCCAGTCCTGCATTTTCCGCATGCGAACGCATAACCTCGCTCTCATACGTATTGAGGCGACATCCAAATGTAATCAGTTCTGGTGCATTATTTTTCGTCATTGTGGCGGGTTATATCATTTATAACCGTTCAAACGCAAGAAGAAGCTTATTCCAGCTTATCCAGAGCATCTTTTAACTCTAGGTCTGTATTTAGCTTCATAAATACAAGCTCCATAGCCTTCATAACATCAAGATTATGTGTATTTAAAACGTTTGGGCTAATACTTTCATAGCCACCCACAAATTCATCTCTGTAATTGGTATAGAAGCTAAAATCAAGTTCCCGTATCCCCATACCCGCATAGCAAAAATCACAGGCAGCCTCTATTTTGCCCTTCATAGAATCAACAAACAGGTTAGAGGCGTGAAAGTCGTTGTGAACAAACACTTTTTCTCCGCCCATTCCACGAAGTTTCTGAACAATATCATCAATGAGCTCCTTATTTTGATCAGCCATTGGATGATTTTTTAGAAAATCCACTTTCACATCAACAGGATTTCGTTTTAACTTTTGTGCATCTTTGAGTGATATTTCTATATTGTGGAGCTTAGCAACAGCTTTCCCCGCCTCAACAGCCTGATTCTTATATATACATTCAGCTTCTGCACTCAATTCCCGTCCTGTTAATGGGGCATGCAGAGCACTCATTGAGATAAACCCAATAGGATCACTGCTATGCTCCCTAGCATTATAGAGGTCGTGCTCCAAAATTGTTGAAACTTCAAACGGGAGATCATTCTCATAAGAACTAAGAATTGTAAGTGTTGTCACTTCATTTTCGTAATCAAGGTATGTCGCACGGTTCTTATCATAAGGCGCTTTAAATTCCTTAACCGCGATCGCCTTAACATCATTCTCTATAATATTTACAACACCAGATATACCTTCTCGCATATGTTCTCCTTAAAGCATAGCATTACATATACAAAACAATACAGTATAGGGAGTTAAATAAGCTTTAATGCATTTTTATTATTGGTCTATTGTCAGGACCTTTAAAGTTTGAGACAATTAATAATCGTTACATTTTGCACATTTACAGCGTCTTGTTGTATAATGATTTGTGCAGAAAGATTCATACAGAAAGATGCACAATGGCATACCGATACAGCAAAAAGCAAGTTCGCAGAAAAGATGCGATTCTAGGAGGAATTATGCTCCTTACTTTGCTTGTTATCATCGTTACCATGTTTTTTATGAGCCTTATGGGTACATCTAGTGCTTCAAACATCACATCAGGGCTCTTTGACGTGTGCTATTCAAAAGACAATCACCAGATTTGTCTCTAACAACTAAACGCTTGACCTTCCCCCAAATAATAGTGTAGAAACACCCTAGTTTTCATGACATCGGTATTAAAACCGTGTCCATTGTGAGAAACAAGGATACCCCTCAGTCGGCGAAGTTACGCTCACTGGGGCATTTTTGGTTATATTTTATACAAAGGGAATATATTGTATGTTTCAGTCACTCAGTGACAGACTTGGTGGAATTTTTGACGGGCTTCGTGGTAAAGGAAGCCTGAAAGAAGACGATGTAAACAACGCAATGCGTGAAATTCGCGTTGCTTTGCTTGAAGCCGACGTTGCCCTTCCTGTTGTAAAAGACTTTATATCTACTGTTAAAGAGCAAGCCATTGGACAAGACATTGTCAAAGGCGTAAACCCTGCCCAACAAGTCATTAAAATTGTTAATGACGCAATGATTGAAATGTTAGGCTCTGATGAGACAGAGCTTCTTGTATTAAACGCGAAGTCTCCCGCTGCTATATTAATGGTTGGTTTACAGGGATCAGGTAAAACAACATCCTCTGCAAAGATTGCAAAATTCCTAACAGACAAACACAAGAAAAAAGTCCTAATGGCTGGCTTGGATGTTCATCGCCCAGCAGCGCAAGAACAACTTGCACAACTTGGTGAACAAACAGGTGTTGCAACGCTTGAAATCATTAAAGGTCAATCTCCTGTAGAAATTGCAAAACGCGCAATGGAAAAAGGATTACTTGAAGGCTATGACATTGTCATGCTCGATACGGCAGGTCGCCTCTCAATTGATAACGACCTGATGAACGAAGTTGCGGATATTAAAAAAGCAACTAATCCAGTCGAAACACTCCTCGTTGCAGATGCAATGACTGGGCAAGACGCCGTGAACGTTGCGAAGGCGTTTGACGAGAAATTATCCATCACAGGCATTATGCTCACACGTGTTGACGGTGACGCACGTGGCGGAGCAGCGATGTCTATGCGTGGAATCACAGGCAAGCCTGTTAAACTAATCGGTGTAGGTGAAAAATGGACAGAGATAGAGCCATTTTATCCTGATCGTATTGCAAGCCGTATCCTTGGCATGGGGGATGTTGTCTCTCTTGTTGAAAAAGCAGTTGAGACAGTTGACCAAGAAGAAGCTGCCAAAATGGCAGAACAGTTCAAAAAAGGTAAATTTGATTTTAATGACATGCTCTCTCAGTTCCGCCAAATGGCAAAAATGGGCGGTGCAGGAGCTTTAATGAAAATGCTCCCAGGTCTTGGTAAGTTTGCAGACCAAATAGATGGTGCAAACTTGGATGGCACGATTCTTAAGAAACAAGAGGCGATGATCCTTTCCATGACAACGGCAGAGCGCGCGCGCCCTTCTCTCTTGAACGCCTCAAGAAAGAAACGTATTGCGACAGGGTCAGGAAGCACAGTTCAAGAGCTAAACAAGCTTATTAAGCAACATGCCCAAATGGAAAAAATGATGAAGCGCATGAAGAAAATGGGCATGGGCGGCATGATGAAACAAATGAAATCCTTCATGGGCGGAAAAGATGCCGCAATGATGGATCAACTCGACGGTCTAAGCGAAGAAGATGCTATGGCAATGCTTGAGCAAGAGAAATCAGGTGGTGGATTGGGTGCAAACCCATTTGACAACATGCCTGTATCAGGAGGGCTTCCTGCCATGGGTGGCGGACTTCCTGGATTAGGTGGCGGCGGGGGGATATCTGAAATGCCCGGCATGCCTGTACGTGGGGGAACAAAGAAAAACCGTAAGAAAAAGAAACGATAAGAGAATTAAAACGAGAACATTGATTAAACAAACATAAAGGAGAAAAATAATGGCTATAACAATCAGACTGTCTCGCGGGGGACGTAAAAATAGACCGCATTACTCAATTGTAGTTGCAGATTCACGTATGCCACGTGACGGACGCTTCATTGAAAAATTAGGAACATACAATCCTCTTCTTGCAAAAGATGATGAGCGTCGTGTTACTCTTAATAATGAGCGTATTACATACTGGCTTGGTGAAGGTGCAAAAACATCTGAGCGTGTAGCTAGTTTCCTTGGAAAAGCTGGTCTTGCACCAATGCCAACACAAAGAAAAAGCGTTCAAAAAGCGCTTCCAAAAGCAAAAGCACAAGAACGCCTAGCGGAAAAAGAAGAAAAAGCGAAAGCTGCTGAAGAATCAAAAAAACAAGCGGAAGAAGAAGCTAAAACTGCAGCAGAAGCACCAGCAGAGGAAACTCCTGCTGAAGCGCCAGCTGAAGAATCTAAATCTGAAGATGCACCTGTTGAAGAAGCCGCATCTGAAGACAAAAAAGACGCTTAAAGTTATAACCCCCTCTTCTTTTGAGGGGGTTTTTCTTATTTTGAACAGACAAAACACATGAGCAATAGAATACGCGTAGCAAAAATAACCACTGCACACGGCATTAAAGGCTTTGTGAAAGTAAAACTCTACCTAGAGAATCCAAAAGATATTGAGCAATATAACCCGCTCTTTACATCAGAAGATAAAGATCAAACACTCACATTAAAACTAAAGAACTCAATCAAAACCCATTGGGTGGCAGAGATTGAGGGTATTTCAGATAGAAACCGCGCAGAAGAACTCCGTGGACAAGAACTGTTTATCGAAGAATCTGACCTACCAGAAGCAGAAGAAGGGAAATTCTATCACAAGGATCTTATTGGAATGAATATCCTTGATAACAACCAGACTATTTTTGGCGAAGTGCTCTCCATACAAAATTATGGTGCAGGCGATCTTCTTGAAATCAAGCCCCTTAAAGGCGCAACATTCTTTTTTCCTTTTAATGATGATAGCTGCCCGACCATAGACGGCGACAAAAAAACAATTCAAACAAAAGACATTGAGTCTTTTATATTTTAGGGCAATACTCCCGCTATGACATGGCATGTAAACATTTTAACCCTCTTTCCCGACATGTTCCCGGGCTCGTTAGGGCAATCCATAAGCGGAAGAGCGCTTGAAAAAAAGCTATGGTCATACAATGCTATAAATATACGAGACTTTGCCAATGATAAGCATAGTACCGTAGATGACACACCTTTTGGTGGTGGTGCGGGCATGGTGATGCGTCCAGACACAATAGAAAAAGCATTACTATCCATTCCAACAGCAGGCAAAAAGATTTATATGAGCCCGCGCGGTAGACCTCTCACACAAGAAAAAGTAAAACAGCTCGCCAACACTGAAAACCTAACATTACTATGTGGTCGTTATGAAGGTGTAGATCAACGCGTCCTTAACGCACATGATTTTGAAGAAGTAAGCATTGGAGATTACGTGCTTTCTGGCGGAGAACCTGCGGCATTGATCCTTATGGATGCCTGTATACGCCTCCTTCCAAACGTAATGGGAAACAGCACCACACCAGATGAAGAAAGCTTCTCCAGCGGTTTATTAGAGTACCCTCACTATACAAAGCCAGACCCATGGACCGATGCGAACAATATCACGCATAAAGTCCCCGATATCCTTAAATCAGGACACCATAAAAACATTGCCATATGGAGAGAAGAGCAATCTATTGCCCTCACAAAAGAACGTCGCCCCGACCTATTAAAGTGATTTTCATTACAAATGAAAATTGTAACAAGCGAGAGCGTAGCGGGCGGATGCCCGAAGCCTGCGTGGCTTAAACGCAGGTTGTAATAACATTGCAACCGACAATAAGATAAAAAAGTAAAAAACCCTTGCACTACCAGTAATTTTAGATATATAAAGCCCAAGGAAAATCTTTAGGTTTTTTAAAAAAAGATAAATGAACCGCCGAGGTTACGGCCTTGAAATCGGGTTCTGATAAATGAAGACAAAAGGAAATAGAAATGAATATTGTAGAAAAGTTTGAAGCTAAGCAAGAAGCTGAACTTCTAAAAAGTGCGAAAATCCCTGCGTTTGACCCAGGTGACACAGTAAAAGTTAACGTTAAAATTCGTGAAGGTACACGTGAACGTGTTCAAGCTTACGAAGGCGTATGTATTGCTCGTAAGGGATCAGGCATGCAAGCAAACTTCACTGTTCGTAAAATCAGCTTTGGTGAAGGTGTTGAAAGAACGTTTGCTGTTCTCTCTCCTCGTATCGAAAGCATCGAACTTATGCGCCGTGGATCAGTACGTCGTGCAAAACTTTACTACCTTCGTGAACGCCAAGGTAAATCTGCTCGTATTACAGAGAGAACAACTGGACACGGTATTGAGAAAAGAGCACCTAGAAAAGCTAAAAAATAAGCTTTACAAACTGCTAAAGAACAACAAAAGCCTCGCATATTTGACGAGGCTTTTTTATTAGGATATATTACAAAAATGATTTACCATAATATAGATAATATTATAGCCACTTATGATATAAACACTGACTCTGTTCTCACGAAGATATGGCCACAATATGCCCAAAAGATATGGGAACGTATTGAAACCTATGGAACAGAGGTTAACAACTATGGGCAAGACACCCTTTCTCCTCACCTTAACCGCATCTCAGAAGATAGCAGAGACTTCCTACTTTACCTCGGCCACCCAGATAACGTTGCAAACAACTTCTATGACGCCATTAAGATTAGTGATCTTGGTAAAACTCACGGAGCGTTCAACGTGAATATCTGGAAGCTGCCTGATAGCCCTACACAAGCGCAACGCACAGAGAAGCGTAAACACACACAAAGAGGATTAGAAGTACTTGCGGACGCCTTAAAAGACGCTCCTCAAGAACTTTTATGCCACCCTCACCTACAAACGGTTATTCCAATCCATATGATGTACCACCACATACCATTCAAAGAAAACAAAGAGATGGGCACAATGATGGAAGTTGCATGCATTGTAGACTCATTCGACGGGGACATGGATACAAAGAAAATAACCCATGGCTCTGGAAACAGCAGAACACCACAAGAGCAATATGACAGAATGCTCGCCAAAAGCCCAAGCGACAAATATCATAATGGGTTCAGAGAATCATTGGTCCATAACTATTTTGAT